>Ga0247843_1000027_pt1 | contig 295410 bp, 288 predicted proteins | sample LaCruzMarch2017__FD_192420 | JGI IMG/M metagenome (GOLD analysis project Ga0247843, IMG submission 192420) | Freshwater microbial communities from meromictic Lake La Cruz, Castile-La Mancha, Spain - LaCruzMarch2017_8m | ecosystem: Environmental > Aquatic > Freshwater > Lake | place: Spain... | reverse complement strand
TATGAACTTAGAAGTGATGTCTTCCAAGCCCTGAACCAAATTCCTCACACACTCTTAACACTGCACGTAAAGTGCCATAGTCTTTTCGGTATTTAGCTCAGGGGCCTTTAATTTTGTTTACACATTCCGAGAGGGCAATTTGTTAAGAATATGCTAAGAAATTTGGAATGATGTTTTCGTGTTTGACTATAGGAAATTTTGACGGAGTTCATCGCGGCCACCAAGCTCTTATAAACCGCGTGACCGAGCGCAAGCGCAGCATGCAACACAATTACCCCACCATTAAAAGTGTCGTGATTAGTTTTGATCCCCACCCTCTTGAATTGCTAAAAGCTCCATTGATCGTCAAAAGACTTTCACTTCAAGCCGCAAAAATAAAAATCATCGAGGGTCTAGGAATCGATTGGGTTCACTTGCTCTCATTTGACACAGAACTTTCACAAAAATCGGCGCAAGATTTTTTTCGCGAAAACTTGCTTAGGCAATACAATCCAAAATTTATTGCAGTCGGTCCCAACTTTCACTTTGGCCGCAATCGCGAAGGGAATCCTCAACTCTTACAACAATGGTGCAAAATGGAAGGAATTGAATGCGAAATACTTGAACCGATCCAAGCCGACGGTGAAAATGTTTCAAGCTCCCGCATTCGAAAACTTATTGAAGAAGGGCAAATGATTCAAGCAGGCCGTTTGCTCGGGCGTGATTATTCTCTCACTGGAGAAGTGATTCATGGAAACAAACAGGGTCGACTATTAGGTTTTCCAACTGCCAACTTGGCCCCCCAAACAAAAGGTATTGGCAGCCCCGTGCTTCCTTCTTATGGGGTTTACCTTACTCATTCTACTGTTGAAGGACGCACTTTTGCCTCTGTTACAAATGTTGGAGTTAAGCCAACAGTGCAAGACTCTGGTCCACTTTTATTAGAAACTCATCTTCTTGATTTTGATGGCGATCTGTATGGAAAACAACTGACTGTCGAATTTCGTGACAGGTTGCGCTCGGAAATGAAATTTTCGGGTCTTCCCGAGTTAATCGCGCAAATACGTAAAGATACTGAACTTGCTCGCCTAAGGTTAAGAAATAGTTAAGCTGGTATTAGCTTTGCATCCCATGACTCGAGGGAAATATTTTATGGGAACTATGGGTATGAGCTATCAAAGAACTTTTACGTTAGGAATTTTAACTTATTTGGGTTTTCTTACGGCATGCCAACAACCCAAAACTTTTATCCCCGGTCACACCGATCGCTTTGTTACACATAGCGAAGACCTCTATGCCCAAGCCAATCAAGTGCTTCAGGCAGACTACGTCTTTGTCTTAGACTACAGCTACTCCATGAGTAATGGCAATGCTTCGCAATCTGCAAAATTGCAAGAACTCACCAATGCTATGGGAGATTTTACCTTAGCTTTGAAATCCGAAAACATTGATTACAATATTGGATTTATCAAAGGAAACTCGCATGCAGGAAGTTCTTCCTCTATTTCTAGCAACTTTGTTTCACCATTTTTAACTCTCGAATCTTCTTCAACTGGACTTGATTCACAAATTCTTGAACAGGTTTCACCTGTTGGTAACCCTTTGCAAGAAAATACCAATTACCTTTTAGAATCAGCACTGCGTACGATGAAAGCTCAATCAAGCGCATTTATCCGCTCGGCAGCCCAACTTGTTTTTGTTTTTGTGAGCGACGGTGACGATATCTCACACAAAAATTCCAGAATACCTGGCGCTAAAACCACCGACTATTACACCGAAGAATTACTCAAATTGAAAAGTGATCCTGCCTATATCAGCGGTAGGTCATTTACTGCTGGTGTGGCAAATGATTGCGCCATCCAACAAGTTTGGGAAGAGGCCGGAACTCGTATTGCAGAAGTTGCACAAAATATTGATGGCACAGCCTACGAGCCCGAGTGTGTATTTAGCCCTATGGCGCAAAGCTTAGATGGCTTAGCCCGCGACGTTACCAAAACCACCAGCCGCTTTGTATTGCGCGGAACACCTGATGCTTCAAGCGTACGAATTTTTATTAACGGATCAGAAGTTCCAAGCAGCGGAAACTGGAGCTACCAAGCTTCCAGTAACGAAGTGGTTTTTGTGAGTGGCCAAGAACCTGCGCCCAGCTCACAGCTTCGCATTGAGTACCACATGCTTTATAAACTTTCTAAATCTCCCAAAGCCGGTTCCATCAGTGTAACCATTAATGGAGCAAGCATTGCTGAAAGTTCCTCAAACGGTTGGTCGTTGAATACCGCTGAAAATCGAATTGAGTTTCACGGATCAGCAGTTCCTTCGCAAGAAGCTGACGTACGAATAAGCTACACCACGCTTTAAAAATTTTAGCGATTCATTTGGTAAAAAATTGTTCTGGATTTTGCTGAGGGGGAATGTGGGAATGAAATATTTTGTAGAGATTTTTACATTAGCAGTAGTTTTGGGATTGGGATTTTTTAGTCCTAGTTCCTATAAATCTTTTGACCAAGTAGCGCGTAATGAGGCCCGAGTGAGCGAAAGAAACATTGAAATGCTCAGCGAAAAAGCGAGGCCATCACTGGGCTCAGCCGAAATTCAAAATCCCATGGACATCCAGAATGCTTTGTTAAAGCAAAAAATCGTTCCGCCCTCGTTGTCGACTTTTTAAACACCTGTGTAGACAATTTTTGCAAAACAACCTGTTCCGTCTAAAAATCTTAACCACTTAGACCATGGTCTCTCTCTTGCTTTCCCTATGATATGGAGAATTTTATGAGCAACTTTACGAGAAACGTTTTTATCGCATCTTTTTTACTTTCGGGTCTAGTCACCAATACACTCGAGCGAGTTGCCAGTCGAAGTCCTGCAAATCAAGAAGAGGGTTACGAGTTAACCCTTCAAAACTTGAACATCGTGCAAGGTTCAAAAATTGAAGCCATTAAGAACTCATTTGTTCGCATTGTGATAAACAACAAAGAAGTTATCGAACTCTTTAAAGATCAAAAAATTACATTAGCAAGTGGTCAAAGCCGCGCGCTTGATAGCAAGTTTGAAATCAAACCTCAATGGATCACTCAAGATGGTTTAGAGTTCCGAATTGAAATCGTAGAAGGCGGTTTTTTTGAAAATGTTCGTCTCCGTTGCTCAACTATCTCCAAAGGACTTTCCGTTTACAATCGTGGTTATGAGTGCACGGTACCTGGCGAAACCGCCGCCGTACTCAGTTATCGAGTCTCCCGCAAAGGAGCTCCACTACCCGAAGTTCCCGCAGTTGCAAAAAACTAAGCTTCCATTCTTCAATAATATTTTTAAAAACCCTATCACTTATGACCTAAGTGATAGGGTTCGTTTTTTATTATCGTAAAAGCTCGGTAGCATTGCTCCGCTGCGACCAACGATGCAAGTTCATGTGGCAATGTCATTGGACCAAAAGACCAACGAAGACATTGCGGATGCTTTTTAAAAAATTCTTCCTCAAATCCATCCGGCCCACCGATCACAATTCGAAGCACTTTTTTTCCACTTCCTAGGCTCAATCTCAAACGGTCTGCAACGGCTTCGCTTGATAAAATTTTAGCTTTCGCTCCTCGATCGCAAATCCAAAACTCATCGTTTGAGGTCAAAACTTTGGCAGAATTTAAAATCGAGCCCTCAACATCAATTTCTAAATAGCGGGAAATTCGTGAAACATACTCCTCAAACAAATCAAATGCCGCACTGCTCTTAAAAGACTGAGAAGCTTTGCGAGAAGGCTTAAGAAATTCCAGGTGAAAGACGATTTTCATAAGAAGGATTTATCTTAGGAAACAATAGGAAATATGGCAAAAGCAATTAGTAAATTTAAAACATCAGGCCCCCTGCATAAGCGGGTCCTTATTGCTGACACCAATAATGGGAAATTTTTTGACCTCATTCAATCGCTATCCCAAGCCGGTATTGAAACGCTTTTTACGAATGATCGCACCACACTCGTTCCTTCGGCTCTAGATTTTCAACCAGACCTCATTATTGTCAATTTGTTTATCGGATCGGGAACCTCACTTCCTCAAATTCGCGAGCTTTCAACATCACTAGAACGATACGGCACAAAAATAGTAGTGCTGACTTCGCATCAATCAAAGGACAATCTTGCAGAATGCGTCAAAGCAGGAGCTGATGATTTTATCATAGAGCCTTTTGATACTCGACAAATTCTTCAACGAGTCAAGTATCAGCTTCAAGAACGCGAAGCATATTCTCCAGACGATCTTCGTGCCGAGCCCACACAGGTCCCTGCAGGTTTTCAATTAGTCTACGACTGCCTCCGAATTCTTGCCGAAATAAAAGAAACGGGTCGCGCAGTCTATGAAGTACTGAAACGCGTTTCGGAACTTTCGCAGTCACCCCGAGTCAATTTAATTATGGCGGACATCACAAGCAACAAGGGTATTGTCATGGGAGCAAGTGATGATCCCGACTTAAACAGTCTTGAAGTTGATTTAGAAAAGTATCCCGAAACTCGTGAGGTACTTTTGCGCGGCAGCATTGTTTACGTAAAAGACATTATGTCAAATCCGCTAACTCGCGATATCCGAGCCAATGTGAAAGACATCAATATCACATCACTGCTCGTTTTTCCCATACGACATCGGCAGGAAACTCTGGGAACCCTCAACATCCGTTTGGGTGCAGAAGGATTGGCGGTTTCGGACAAACATTTGAAAACTTTTTATATGGTGGCGCTGATGCTGGCCCCAAAAATGGCCACACGAAAACTCCTCAAGAGAATCGGACAAGATACAAAGTAACTGTGCGCCCGGAAGAGTTGACAGCGAAAGAATAAAAAAATCCGCAGCTCGAATGTTGGCATTGAAACTGCACCAGGGCGCAAATGCACTGCCCTGTCTCCAAGTGTCTTTCAACACAAATCGTTAAGTTTGGATTCTCCAAACCAATTCTATGCATGCAGGGAAAACGGCAGCAACGTTGGAAGTGCCTTAAATGCTTTAAATATTTCTCAGACAATTCGTCTTCGTTTAACTATCGATTTAAGAAGAACGACGATGGTTTAAACGCCAAGATTTTAATTCTTTGTCTGAATCATGTTTCCAATCGCCAAATCGCTCATCTCAATTACATCAGTGAACACTGTGTTCGAATTCGACTGGACCGCATGGCAAAGCGCGCTTTGGTTTTCCATGAATCCTTTCTGTCAGGAATAACGATTTGCGAAGCAATCTGCTTTGACGGACTCGAAAATTTTGCAGGTTCGCAATACGATCCAAACAACATTCACCAGGCTGTCGGCGAAGATTCGTTATTCCAATATGACTTTAACTGTGCTCCGATGAACCGAAAGGGAAGGATGTCGCCATGGCAAAAGCTTAAGAACTCAAAAATCGAAGCTGCCGTTGGTCGATACCCACCGAAGGCTCTTCGAACCGCTACGGTGAAAATTCTTAAGCGCTTGCTAGCAAAAGTTACAGACAAATCCCTATGCCTAAATAGCGACGAACATTTTCAATACAAGAGAGCCATCTGCTCGGACCTTCGAGATAGTAAAATAGAGCATCGTACCGTGAGTTCAAAAGCTTGCCGAAACTACAAGAACATCCTTTTTCCCGTAAACCACATCGACCTCTTGATTCGAAATCGACTTGCCGCTTTTGGCAGGCAAACCATTTCCTTCTCAAAAACACCTGGAAAAATGTGCCAGAAATTTGCACTTTTTATGGTTCATTCAAACTATATGAGAGCCCAGTTTTCAAAAAAGCTTAAAACAAGGCCCGAGGCACATATAAAAAGTCCGGCTCAAATGTTGGGTTTGACCGATCGAATTCTAAAGTTTTCGGATATTTTTGATCGATTCCCCTCAATAGACGATCTTAACAGTTTAAACTCGGAGCACAGATGTTTTGCAAGCGGACAAATTCCGAGAGAATTTCAAAGAAATAAAAAGTATCTCAAACAAAAACAGAATTAACCTAGCCCTGTCATTTAAATACTCCACCAAATCCAAAATTTCGCCCTTCAAGTTCAAAACATTCTCAACTCTTCCCGGCGTACAGTTACAATTTGCCCATCCATTTTTTCACTTCGCGCACTACCCACTCCGAATCTTCTAAAGGTAAATCGTGTCCTGCAGATTCATGTACCACGAGCTGAGATTTAAAATGCGTTGCGAGATCTTTTGAACAGTCAGGATGAGTAAACCGGTCGTTTGCGGACGAAAGCACGAGCATAGGTATTTGAATTTTTTGCGGTGCAAAAAAAGAAATTGCAGCCATCACTTGATTGACCGCAGTTGATTTTGCAACTGGGGCTTCACGCGCATAGTTGGCCCATTCATGAGCTAGTTCATAAATCACTTCCTGGGAGTGATTTGTTGTCATCGAAAGAATTTTTCGTTCCTTAAGTAGAGGGTCACGGTCCAATAGACCCGATTTTAAAACTCCTCCCAACATTTCGGGGCGGAGTCGTTTAAAGAGATGGCTAAGATTTGCCGCGCTGGAATTAATTGTCACAATTCGACTAAAATCATTTTCAAATCGCGAAACCCAGTTCATTCCACACATACTGCCAAGAGAAATGGACATCAGTCCCCATTCACCTTCAGTGGCAGCACGCAAAGCTAACCATCGATCCCTTAAATCATTTACGATTGCTGGAATAGTGGCGGGAGATTCGCGCGAAACTTCGGTCCCCGTGCCTGGCAAATCTAAACAATAAACTTGGGAACCTTCAAAATCGCGCTCAAAAATCATTTTAAAGCGACCCCAGTGGCGCTGCTCTCTTGTTAAGCCTCGTAAAAAGAGCCAATTCATAAACTATTCTCCCGCTCCCGAACCCACCAAGTGTTTTGATTTCGCACTGCGCGCATTAAAAAATTAAAAAGTGGCATATGGCGCCGCAAAGTACGCTTATAACGATGTTCCTTTACGGGATTAAACATTCCACCCTCCGAAATTAACTGAAAGGGATTCTTTTTAACCCAAATCCAGGAGCCCATTTCAAGAGTCCATGGCATAAAAAGTTTTTTGCCTTTGTATTTTTCATAATGGAGCTCAAAGACATGATCCCACAAATCACCATGGGTGGTGTAACTGAGACTTTGAGGTTCCACCAAGTAAACATGATTGGGGTAGCTACGATTTAAGATTTCTACCAATGCATCCACTTGATCCATACTCGGAAAGCGGTCCGACGTTTTTGCAAAAGGATACCAAAGCCGATCTTTGATTCCAAATCCACTATGCACATCTAAAAGTATGCAAGCTGAGCTTTCAAAAGTTTCTTTCGCTACAAAATCAATGACCGCGCGAGTTTCTTTTTCCATTTCAGCGCCTTCGGGGCCACGATACCAAGGAAGAAAAGGACCATAACGATGTCCCCCTAACAGAAATGCTGGTTCCTTTTGAGCTGAAACGGGTGAATTCCGCATCAGGTCCACGCCATTAGGATTAGAACGACGACCAAAATACATTCCCGCTGGATTGATAATCGGAATGCTAACGATGCGACAGTTTTCAAAATCACGTCTGAGTTCGGCATCCCAACGAAGTTGTTCAAAAAGACTTTCCAAGAAAGCTAGGACACACTGACTACCGATACGCTCAAGTCCGTGGACACCTCCAAAAAGTCCTAAGGTCGGTGCCTCTTTTTTTTCAGTACCAATGACCAACGAATAAATAGGGAATTCATGTCCCTTCATTTCGACACGAGTCAGCAGATTGACTCGTGCAAAGTCAGGCGCATTTTCGATCACACTCATTAATTTTGATAATTCGGGAAAAGCTTCCATGATGTTGTTGTCTCACGATTATAGCGGGGAAGAAGGAAGCGAAACAGTAAAGGAAGGTCAAAGATATGACTTTTCAGCATTGCATCTGAAAAGATAAAATTAGCGCAGAAATGAAAAAACCCTCGGTACCTTTCGGTATCCGAGGGTTTTACGTTTAAGAAGGCCGGGAAGCGTTTTCAGATTCCCGGTTCGCTTAAACCGCTTTATTTTTTCTTTTTCTTAGCGGTTTTTTTCTTTTTAGCTGCGGGTTTCTTCTTAGCGGTTTTTTTCTTAGCTTTCTTTTTAGCTGCCATAGTCGTCAAAGCCTCCTATTAGTTTGACTTTATCGGGATCACTTACGGACCCCGTTAAATAAAACTTTACGCGTCATTTGTTTAATGCGCAATAGCAAAGTGAATTTTTTTACTAACTTAATGCGATCGACAAAATTTTCGCGTCCTTTACGTGAAATTGTACTGTCAAATGCTTTTCTAGGTGCCGCATTTTCTCTCCTGTAGAATACTTTTATGAAGAAAATCATTTTCACAATGACTGCTCTTTTTATCTTATCAGGATGCAAAATTGCTGGAGAACGCGCAGTCAAACCCACCGAAGAACAACAACTCGCGGTCTTTAACATTATCGAAGTGGAACAATGGGCGCTATCGAGTTTTGATTTTGCGGATATGATTTCCCTGATTAGTGGATACGCATTTGTCGGAACCAAAGCTTCAACTTACGAAAATCGCATTAACCCTGCTTACGGTTGCATGTATGCTAGTGACGACCTTGAGTCGGTCGAAAAAAAGTACACGCTCGATATTGGAGAACTAAGGATCACAGGCGATTCATTTGATAACGAAGTCCTTCCAAAAATGAAAGACTCACACATTTTTGGAAAAATCGGTAGGTTCCCAAACGGAATATACAATTTGACCAATGGAGGAAATTCACAAGGAAGTTTTAAATTCGAACAGGATTTTAAAATTTTAGAACAAGGAAGCAAAATCAAAGTAACCTCTGGCACAGTCAATTCGGCACAAGAACTGCCATCTCCTGATTTTGTAGACTTTGCGGACCCAAGGTATGTTGCGGTTTTAGAAAAAGGCCAAGATGTAAAAGTCGAATTCAGCGCACCTGCAGATGTTTCGTATGTCAAAGTCACGCTCTCTGATAATTCCAAATCGGGAACCGATATTGTTTGCTATGGCAACAATACAGACCCCATTATTATTCCCGCTGTCGGTCTAAGTTATTTTAGAACCACAAACGACGCCGTTCTTTATGTGGATTTTGTACACGCCAATCGAAAAACGGATGCACAAGGCCTAAAAGAAAGCATTGTCTTGTCTTTTGTGAGACATGTTCATGGATTGAAAGATTTTGACCTAGCTGATCGCCGAGAGACCGTGCGTTTTGGCGAACTACGAATTCAATAGCTCAAAATTTATTCCGTAAATAACAAAATTAGCGATTTTTAATCGCTGCAGCAATTTCTGAGAGTTTTGACCTAAATTGTTCGCCATTTTTGAGATCTTTTATCGAAGCTTCTCCCGATTTCAGCTCTTCTTCGCCAAGTAAAACTGCAAAACGCGATCCCAATTTGGAAGCATTCTTTAATTGCGCACCAAATCCTTCAAACTGAAGGCTTTCGATGCAGCTTAGTCCCGCAACTCTCAATTGCGACGAAACACTTTGCGCCATACTCAATACACCTTCACTGGGAACACCGACATACACATCTACCCAATGCGAAAAACTTGGAAGGAGTTCGTGAGTTTTTAAAAAATCGCCCAATGTTACGTCCCCTAAGCCAAAACCTATGCCAGAGAGCTTGTTTTTTCCAAACATCCCAACAAGATTATCGTAGCGACCTCCACCAAAAAGAGCTCGTCTATTTTCGGGAGATACATCGTAACCTTCAAAAACTGTTCCTGTGTAATAATCAAAACCGCGCATAATACTAGGATCAAATTTTACGCGACCGTCTTTTAGCTCAGGCTTTAATGAAGCAAAAAGTTTTTCCAATTCGCTAGCCCCCTCGCAAGGGTAATGGGCAAGAATTTGCTCAAAAGTAGAATTTAAAAATTTATCAATTTCAAGAACTTGTATCTCATTTAAGCCATCTTTAAGAAGCCAAGCTTTAAATTCTTCTGGCGAAATTTTTGCGCGAGCATCGATGGCTTTAGAAGCTTTAGAAATTTGCGCTTCCGCTAATTTTGCGCCGTGAATGAAAAAGTGGTCCATTAATTTGCGATTATTGATTTGAATCGAAAAAAATCTTTCGCCTTTTAAATATTTAAAAAGGTCCAAAGCTAAACGAATCACTTCCAAATCCGCAAGTGATGCTTCTCCGCCCAAAATATCCACATTCAATTGCCAATGTTCTCGCAAACGTCCTTTTTGAGGTTTTTCGTATCGATAGAGGTTTGGAATAGAATACCAACGGATGGGTTTTGGCAAATCCTGAAATTTAGCTGCCACCATTCGAGCCAAAGTGGGTGTCATTTCGGGGCGAATCGCCATTTTGCGATCACCGCGATCCATCATCCAATAAAGTTGTTGATTAACAATTTCCTCACCGGTTTTGGCCGCATAGACTTCAAAAGGCTCAAGCAACGGCCCGTCATATTCTTGATAGCCAAAAAGTCGCAAACACTGGTGCACTTGCTCAAACATCCAATTTTGGAGTCTTTTATCTTCAGGAAAAAAATCTCGAGTGCCTTTGTATGGCTGAGTGTTTAAAAAACTCATAAAGAATACCCTAAATCATCTTTCTATCAGTTGGCAATCCTTGGGTTTTTTTTGTAGACTCTCACATCACTATGGGAATGTATCGATCACATCAAAATTCACAAATGAATGCCTCAATGGAATCTCAATCTGTAAAACTCGCTGGATGGGTTCACCGCACTCGCGATCACGGAGGGGTACAGTTTGTAGATTTGCGAGATCGATCGGGACTTTGCCAAGTGGTCATTCCCCCTTCGCTTGCGGAAAGTCTTGAACACAAATTGCGCGCAGAATTTGTGATTCAGGTCGAAGGAAAAGTTGTCAAACGTCCTTTAGGAATGATCAACTCCAAAATGCCTTCGGGCGAAATCGAAGTTCATGCCACGGCCATTAAAATTATTGCACAGTCTGAGGTTCCACCCTTTTCCATTGAAGATGAAAACGCATCAGTAAACGAAAACACCCGTTTAAAATATCGATACCTCGATTTACGTCGTCCAACTTTGCAAAATAATTTTATTTTGCGCCATAAGTTGTTGCAAATCACACGAAGATATTTTGATGAACAGGGCTTTTTAGAAATCGAAACTCCAATTTTATACAAATCCACTCCTGAAGGTGCGCGCGATTACTTGGTTCCATCACGGGTGCACCCTGGCGAATTTTTTGCTTTACCTCAATCCCCCCAAACGCTCAAACAGCTTTTGATGATTGCGGGTTTTGAAAGATATTGCCAAATCGCGCGTTGCTTTAGGGATGAAGATCTCCGAGCCGATCGCCAACCCGAGTTTACTCAAGTCGACTTAGAGTGCTCTTTTTTAAGTCGCCAAGAGTTCATGGAAATTTTAGAGGGCTTCATTAAAAAGGTTTGGAAAGATTGTTTAGGAGTAGATTTAAAAACTCCTTTCCGCCAAATGTCATATTTTGAAGCCGTCAATTCTTACGGCTCTGACAAACCCGATTTAAGATTTGGATTAAAAATTCAAGATGTCAGTGAACTCGCTAAAAGCTCAGGCTTTAAAGTCTTCAGTTCTTGCGTCAGTGGTGGCGGAAAAGTTTTTGCGCTTCCAGTTCGAAAAAGCGAGCTCGATGCAAAACAAGTGGCTCATCCTCAATGGTCGCGAAAGTTTTTTGATTCTCTCGCGGCTGTCGTTGCACCCTACGGATTAAAAGGCGTTCTGTGGGCCAAGGTCGAAGCTCAAAGTGTGTGGAATTCGCCAGCGGCAAAGTTTTTCTCTCCCGATGAAATCAAAAGTTTCGAAAAAAATCTCAATTTAAGCGAAGGCGACTATGTGTTTTTTGCGGCCGAAAACGACGGTCGAGTTCAAGAAGCCATGGGAACCTTGCGCTTGCATTTGGCAAAAGAACTCGGACTCATTGGCTCGGGTGTGAGCAAAGTTTGGGAATTTTGTTGGATTGTAGAATTTCCACTTTTTGTTTGGGACGAACAAGCTCAGCGACTTTTTGCGGCCCATCACCCTTTCACTCGCCCACTGGCCGAAGATGAAGCAAAAATGCTCAGCGGAAAAGTGGAAGAAATGAAACATGTTCGCGCTGAGGCCTATGATCTTGCACTTAACGGTTTTGAAGTTGGTGGTGGTAGTTTAAGGATTTACGATCCAAAGGTTCAATCGGCCATGTTTCGAGCTTTGGGAATGAGCGATGCAGAAGCGGAAGAAAAATTTGGATTTTTCATTGAAGCCTTGAAATATGGAACTCCACCCCATGGAGGAATTGCTTTTGGAGTGGATCGTTTGGCAATGCTTCTCTGTGGATCAGATTCTCTTAGAGAGGTTATTGCCTTTCCCAAAACGGCACGGGCCGTTTGTATGATGAGCGAAACACCTTCAAAGGTCTCTGCCGAGCAGTTGGCAGAATTGAGACTTCAAATATTACAAAACCGCGTGACTTAAATTTTATTGTCTGAACAGAATTACGGATGAGGCTCGCTAGTGGGCGAGGAAACATCGACGGATTTTTTATTTTCTGCATGTACGGGCAACAGCAAAAAAACTACTCGATTTCTTTCTACAGAAATTTCTTTATCAGAAATCGCACGAGTGCTGGAAAAGGCTACCATGTTTTGCTTTTTCATTTCTTCTAACAACTTTGGGAAATCATTTTTAGAAATAGAGAAGTGAAAATATTTTCCTCCCTTATATTCTGCACCCAAAGCTAGTTCTCCAGATCTTAAAACTTGAAACTGATTCAATACTGCCAAGATATTTGGAGTTTCAGTTTCCAGATCTTTAGCGTAGGCACCCCACCTGTAAAAAAATTTCTCTGTTTTTTCAACCTGTACACTTTTCTCTAGTTTATCAATTTTCGTGGGCACAACTTTTGGCTCAACGGGGATTTTTGTCGCCTCCACTGAGGCCTCGATAATTGCTTTTGGGGAGGCAGGAGGAACAATGAGAAGCTTTGATATATATTTTTTCAAAGACTTCACTTCACTTTCGATAACTTTTGGCTCTTGCTTTATACTCTCAGAAACCTTTGTAACAATTGTGCTTTGATCGACTGAAGTCGATTTTTCACCTGATTTCAATTGAACCCACTGTTTAATTTCTTCAACTTTGAGTACCGCGACTTTTTGAAGCTTTGAAAAATCAACAAACTCTTCTAGTTTTCCTGAACTTAAAACCAAACTTACAATGACCACGACGATTGCAAGCTGCAGTGGTACTTTAAGCCACAACGAAAGTCCACCAAACCATTCTCCACTTACCAATTTTTTCCAGTGATTCCCTAACTCTCCCACCACAAATGTTCCAAATTCATCTGGCATCTTTTTTGTTGGCGCTTGCTTAATTCTGTCGGCTTCAATCTTTAACTTCTCAACAAGATGGTAACAACGGGAACAATTGAGTGAATGCTTTTCGACTTGCTTCCAATCGATCAGCCCTAAGGGATCAGTAATGGGAAGTTTTAACAAAGAATCTACAAAATAAAGATCATTGCGTATGCAATCACGTTCTCCACAGCGAGTTTCGATTTCCGCAACGTTGGCCCGTTTTGCAAGGGCATTGAAGACCAAAAAGCGCATGGAATCGGGACTCTGACCCATTAAAAAAGCAACCCTTGAAAGAGAGAATCCCTTCTTTATCAAAGCAAAAACTGCAAATTTTTCTTCCCAACTTAATTCAAAATTCTCTATTTTGTTTCGTGCCGGGCTGATTTTATTTTTTTTAAACCACGACTTTAAGAACAAAGACGTCGAAAAATCCAAACTGCGTCCTTGCTTCATGGCCTTGGAAATTCGAATTCTCTCTTTTTGTAAAACTCCCACAATATCGTCTAAATACTCACCCGAATGCGGAGCAAAAAAATGCAGGAACTCCCACAAAAACTGGGCCGACTGCTGATACCAACTGAAAAACAATTCCTCGCCCTTTGCTTTTTTTAAAAATTGACTTGGATTATTCACTTTCTAAATTCTAACTCTATGAACTAAACTTCGTCGACTCAAAGTTCTTTAAAAAATCATCGCGTGAAGGAACTTTGGAACTATCCAAGTACCCATAATCCACAAGTTGAGAGGGATCCTTGTATGAAAGTGGGTCAACCCAAGATAAAAATACTTTTGCTCCCCATCTCCAACTTACAGGCGTTCCATCCTTAAACTTGGCCCAAGTTTGGATTGAAGCTGCGTTATCCGGTGCTAAGGGAATCTCCAGTTTGGGAAAGCTTCGAGCATGGACTTGAGTAACAAAGTCACCATCCAGCCCTAAAAACTGACAGGTATCCCAAGTGCCAACGTCTGCCTGATAAGACTGCCATTTTGCCTGTCGCAAGTTTTCAAGTTCGGTCCAATTAGCTCTGAGTAGACAGTTTGCGCCTCTTCCAATTGCTAGCAACTTGAAAACATCGCCACGAGCTAAGCGTATTTTTAACTCGTCAAAAAGAAATTTCAATTTAGTTGCAAGGAGTTCTGAAAAAGCGGCTTCTTCAAAACTCGGGGTCCATGCCCCTCGCATAATGACTAGATCTGCATTGCGCAAACTTTCGGGGACCAATTCGGGTTGGGATTCGCTCCCTAACGTATGCACAAAGACTTCCCATCCCAATTCCTTTTCTAAGGACTGAACAAGCTCGCGCTGTTCACCCCAACCAAGCCCGCTCAATAGGAAAACTTTTTTCATCATATCACTCGCTTACCACTACGAGCTTTTTCGAGTCTCTCGAGCGTTAATCCCATAATTTTTTCGCCACCGCTAACTCCCACAGAAAATCTTTGCTCGCTGGAAAAACTCGCTTCAAACTTTGAAAGCTCACTAGGCAAAACGCCCACTAAAAAACGACCAGGGGCACAACTAAACAGCTCAATAGGACTTATTCCTGGCCTCACCTGCGCTCCCATTCGCGACCACAAGCACATTTCCGAAAGGGCAAGGGCTAATCCCCCATCCAAAATTGGGCGAAGACTTAAAATCCAACCCTTGCGTAAAAGATCCAAAACTTTTTCGTAAAAAACTATTTGTTTTTGGTGATCATAAATCGACATGTGATTGGATTCTATTCTCGACAAATGTTGCAACACTCGACTTCCGCTATCCATATAGATCGGTTTGGGGCCAATCATAAAAAGATGCTCGCCCGCCATTCTAAATCCGGGAAACGGTGCAACTGTTGCATCAGTCATTCTCGAGTTTAGACGAATAAAAATCTCCGGGCTCATCCCAGCATCTTGCACCGCAATTTCCTTTACTGAGGCTAATTGTACTCCCCATTCCGCAAAATATTTAGCGCAACCTTCACTACTCAGTACCATTGTCGCTAGCTGATTTTTTGATTCGATCTCGGGCACGGATACACAAACATCTGCAAGCATGTTTTGAAGGGGAGCGCCGAGAGAAATTAAATTTCGCAATGCGGCATCGAGAGCGTAAAAAATGGATTTGGACGGATCAACATTTGCCCAACACTCGTTTCGAGCAGTGGCAACACCCCACATATTTGTTCCATCTGTCCATCGATAGGCCGGTAGAGCTTGAGTTCCGTTTGATCGAATCAGAAGTGTTCGTAATCCCTCTCCACTTGCGTGTTTTTTGAGTTCATGAATCCAATCGATTTCACTTTGTTCTCGAAACGAAACTCTTAAAATAAACTCATCAGGGAAAAGCGCCACTCGATCAAACCCAAAAAGAGGTGCCTTGGTTTCTAAGACTTTCCAGTCTAAGTCCAAAACTTGATCTCGTTCGGGATTGCTGGAAAAAAATTCACGAATGGGCATTTCGCCCTTTAGCAAATTTTGTGCATCGACAAATACAACTTTGTCTCCCAAATCGAAATTGAGAATTGCAGCAAATGGAATTCCCGCTTTTTCTGCGATTTTTTTAACATTCTGAACATTTGCAGAATTTACCCATAAAAATGCAATATTTTCAGTACTCGTTCGCGAAGCATTCAAGCTTGCTAAATGGCTCATATGATCAAAACGAATACTCCATCCGCTGTTAAATTTGCTGAGCATTTCGCAAAGGTAGGCAATCCAATCCTGATTGCCTGAGACAATTTCCGTAGGGCCAATCATAAAGGACGGAACTTCGCCGCACTTCGAAAAAAAGTATTCCGCTCTTCTTTGAAAAATTGGATTTCTTTTATCCCATGATCCAAACGTGCACAGAGTTTGGCTTTCGTTGATATTTTCAAAATTCATCCGTTGGTGATTTTCTATGGACGACCAAGTGTCAAAATAGGGAATCCCGAGCGTAGATTTTCTGAAAATTACTTGCCCTAATGGACGATCCAGTAAGCTAGCAAAGTTTTCGCAGCGCATTCGAAACTTATCAAGATTCGAGTAGGAATCTGGATTTCGAGTCAGTGACACTAACAAATCCACAGGAGCACCCTTTTGCATGGGCTCGGTCATAACGTCCAAGGTGCCTTCTATTTTGCCGAAAACTTTTGCAAATTGTTTAGAAGGATTTCGTACACTTTCCGAAACAACGGTTTCGGTCCATTGTGCTTTTTGGGTCACTCGATAAGAACGCTTGAGCAATGACCATTTTCCTTGGCTCACAAAATAGTGAATTTGATCTCGGAGTTCAGCGACCGTCTCGACTGGCGGCATTCGCAGTGTGGACCAACTCCAATCACTGCCGGGTAACACGACTCGTGCTTCCTCTAGTGAAGGCTGGAAAATTCCATTCTTTGAACCCAAATCCAATACATGCTTCAACGATGATTCTAATATTTTTTCCCGCTCGCCATACGAAACATTTGTTGAAGAATCTTCGTCGATCTCAAACTCGCTTTGTCGTGCCATCCAGACGTTGTATCGATTTTTAAATCCCTTCACATTTAGCAAATCATTCACAAGCGTTGCCATCGGATCCGGATTTTTTCCAAAGCGACGAACCTGAAGTGTCACCCTTTTGACATGAGAAACAAATTCCACGCGGTGTACCCCTGGGAAACACAACCAATCTTGAAAATCTTCAATTGTTGGAGGAATAGAATTGATAGCATCAAGGCGATCTTCCAAATGCAATGCAATTGATCGAAAACATTTTAGTTTTCCAGTGTTTTTTTCTAAAGCCTTCCACAAATTGGGATGACCCGGAGGGCTTTGTGCATGATCAGACACCCCATCGATGGTGATTTTGATTTGATGCACCTTTGCCATTTTCTAGTGATTCACTTTCAGCTTTCAAGTTGTGTTTTTATTCAATCCGCTACAGTATAGACGAATATGAAAAAGTTTCTGAGTCCGTTATGTTTTTTTAGCTTCATTTTTATACTTTTTATGGGTTGTGCCGCGAAAAGTACTAAAGAAAAATACACTCCCCCCACTCAAGTGAATCATAAGCTCTCGGACTGGGACTACGACAAAATTCGCCAAGTCCGCGAAACTGAAGATGCGATGACCCCGAAGGAAGAAGTTCCTTCCGATACAAAAGACGCTCTCAAAAACTGCCTTGTGATGAGCCTTGCGGATATGAAACGATCCAAATCCACCGGATGTCGCCCCATTGATCCTCGATTAGGAAATGGGGAAGGTGCATACTGTTGCCCAAAAATAGAAGCTAGCGAAACGAATTAATCTTCAGCGCTCGACGATCTCCCAGTGCAGCTTGAAAATTTTCTTTGGGGAGTCGCCCGCTCATCACAGAATGAAAAAGGATAATTTCTGCCTCGGGAAAAATTTTTGCAAACATCATGAGGTTCTCGGGCTCATTGTCGATAAGTCCTTCGACGTCAAATTGAGACTTTAAAAGTTTGGCAGCAGATTCTTTGAAGGCAACGTCATCTAAATGTCGGCTGGGTTTCATCACAAGCACTTCATCAGGACTCATCTCAAATCCACATTTTTTGAGATGAGCAAGCGTTCCCTGGCCACTTCCCAATCGATCGCGACCTGTAAGATAAATAACTTTTCGATTGAGTTTCTTTACGCTCGAAACAAATTCTTGGGCCCCAGGATAAGGAACATCGTAGTGGATATGACGATCTTCAAAAAAATGTTCCATCCAAAAAGGACTAAATTCTTGCCAAAGGCTATTGGCTTCAAGTCGAGCCTGGTCGCGTCCCATCCAAGGAGCAAACAATTCACAAAAAGTTTCCTCAATGCTGTAACGCTGAATCGAGGGATTTAAATGATTCAGCAATTGCATCCATATTGCCTTAGGCTGAGGATGCGCCCGTACAAATTCTAAAAAAATATTGTGGATGCGCGGAGCAAGACAAAACAAAGTCGAGTCCAAATCAAAAACCCATGCGCGTTCTTTGTAAGTTTTATTCTTTAACTCGATGTCTTTGCTGTGAGACTGTTCTGCAATTCGCTTTATCAAATCATTCGCAGAGAGATCCACAAACCCCTGAGATCTGACCCAATGATTTTCGGAATCTTGATACCAAAGATGACTTTTATTCTTCACAAAATTTTTATCTATTGAATTTACTTTAAGGCTTCACGAATAAATGCGGAAGCAGTGTCCATAATCCAAACCACGGCTGCGATCACGATTACCAACATGCCAACAGCTTCCCAATTTGCTTGATTTTGATATTGAAACAGTAAAGTTCCAATACCGCCACCGCCAGTTAATCCTACAATAGTGGCCATTCGCACGTTAATATCCCAACGATAAACAGTGAACGATACAAATGGTAAAATCACTTGCGGCACAATCGCAAACCAAATCACTTGAAGATAAGTAGCACCAGTTGCTTGAATCCCTTCAATAGGACCATCAGAAACGCATTCGATTTGCTCAGAATACTGCTTCGTAAGGGAAGCAATGGAATGCAAAAACAAAGCCAACATTCCGGCAAAAGGACCCACTCCCACCCAAACTGAAAAAATAATTGCCCAGCTCACAGGTTCAATGGAGCGCGAAATATTAAAAAAAGTTCGAAGTGAATAATATACGAAAGTGCCAAAACGCGTTCCACCCATCACATTTTTTGCAGCAAAAAATGAAAGGACAAAAGCGATAGGAATAGCGCCGGCAGTAGCAATAAACGCCGTGAAAATGGTTTGCACAATTGCAAGTACAGCTTGAGGTAGCAGAGCCCACTTAGGATTTGTGAGTCCATCAAAAATCCTAAGAGCCCCTTCAATGCCTTTTTCGTCTAAGAGATCAGTAAAGCTAACTTCGGTAGCAAATGATCCCACAACGAGCATCGTGAACAACACAATCATCAATTGCCAGCCCCAAAAACTTTTCAACAAACTTAATGCGGGAGAATGGGGATCGGGTTTTGCAAAAGTGACCACACCAAGTGATTTCACTCCCGCTCTATGAATCATTGAAAATAGAATCATAGACGCCACAGCCAAAGCAAGTCCTGCACCCAATGCCCAGCTCAATACAAAATTATCACGATCCAACGGAGGCAAGAAAAGCCAAAGAACGACTCCTCCCATAAAAGCTCCACACAAAGAGTCCAAAAAAAGTGCTCGGGACTTTTCGCCCTTCGTGAGTGTCATAGGTATTGGTGCTTCCATCACATCAGTTGACATGAACTTCCTTTGCGCTTTCGCCATAAATTTTTGAGAACCAAGCTTCATCAATTTCTTTGGGACTTCCGTTAAATACCAACTCGCCTTGGCGAAGAGCAATCACGCGTGTTGCGTACTGGCGAACAAGACTTAAAAAGTGGAGATTGCAAACAATGGTAATTCCAAGCTCCTCGTTCACCTTTTTCAAGTAATCCATAACTGTATGGCAAGTTGCAGGATCAAGACTGGCAACGGGTTCATCAGCTAACAAGACTTTTGGACCTTGCATTAAGGCGCGAGCAATAGCGACACGCTGTTGTTGTCCTCCGGAAAGTTGATCTGCGCGAATATTTGCCTTCTCGCCGATACCCACCAAATTGAGATATTTGTGCGCTAAAGCAATGTCTTTGGGATCATAAATTCCAAAAATTGATTTCAATGTGGAAGTGCGGCCCAGTGCACCCGTCATGACATTTCCTAAAACGCTATAGCGAGGCACCAAATTAAAATGCTGAAAGATCATCGCAAAGTCTTTTCGCAAGTTGCGAACATCAACAGTATTCATTTTTTTAGTGATGTCGCGCCCTTCAAAATCAACTTCACCACCCGTAGGATCATGCAAGCGATTTAAACATCTCAGCAAAGTCGATTTTCCTGAACCAGATAATCCAATGACAACAAGAAACTCACCTTTACGAACTTCAAAGTCTACTCCGCGTAGCGCTTTGACTCCATTAGGATAAGTTTTCTCTAATCGAGTGACTTTGATTTGAGGAGCTACTTGATTCACGAAAAATCCTTTCGTTTGAGAACAAGACGACAACAAAAACTATTTTTTGACCAGCATGTCAGCGACATCTTTTCCAAGCGCCTTCATGATTTCACGGATGGGATCATAAGCTTGGTCATTGCTTTCCTTCAAAGCGGTCACACCGTAGAGATCTTTAAAAGCAGCTTGGCCATCAGGCGTTTGAACAAAAGCTAAAAGTGCCTTCGTGATAGCGACTTTCATTTCTTCAGGCATGGTTTTGCGAAACACAATAGGATCATTAGGGATAGAATCCGTGAGCTGAATAATGGAGATCTTCTTTTCAATATCGGGATACTGCTTTTTTACCAACCTTCGCGCATCTTGAATTTCGCCATTTTCTTCAGGCGAATAAAAAGTGGCGCCAGCATCTACTTGGTTTTGATAAATCATCGTCACAACCGTATCGTGCTTGTTTGCAAAAACAGTGTCAGAAGGTTTGATTCCTTTGTCTTGCATAATTTTTGAAGGAAGCAGATATCCCGAGGTCGAAACGGGATCAACAAAAGCAAATTTTTTGCCTGCGATATCTTCCAATTTTTTAATTGGACCATCGCTTTTTGCAATAATCTGACCGCGGTAAGTATCGCTTCCAAAACGAATTACCGTCAAGCGTGCTTCGGTACCGTACTTGCTATTTGCTAGAAGATACCCAAAAGTATTCAGCGCCGCTACATCTGCTCGTTCGGTTCCAAAAGCTTCCACCACCGCGATGTAGCTGTTTGGCACGCTCACTTTAAATTTGTAAGGTGTGTTTTTTTCTAAATATTCTTTAAAGACTTTAGATTTGTCATCCAACATTTGAGCTTCCACTGAAGGAATGAAAAACAATTTCACAGGGTTTTTTTCTGTCCCTAACTCCCCCTTAGCTGTACATGCGTCTAAAAAAAGTACAATGGTCACGAGTAAAGAAAAATGAATTGCGCGCATTATGAATGAAGGTTTTTGCATAGGTGCTCCTTAAAATTGAAAGCCGATTGCCTAAAGCGACATAACAAAAAACCTTTCGAAATCCAAGCTGAGTTAAGACGATAAAAGGCATTAATATTCCTAACATTTAGCGGACATAAGGAAGCAAAATATTTAATTGGAGCATCTGAGCTTTTTTCTTTACATATATATTTGAAATTATTAGTTTATCGATTAGTGAAATTTAGCGTTAAAAACCTGCTAGGCGTCAACCCATGGTCCGCGGAATGGCAAAATAAGCTTCGAGAAGAAGTTGAGACCGCGCAACAAGGTCTTGCGGTGAATATGGTTGTCGTGGTGACCAAAGAAAGCGACATCTACGCGGAAATCTTATTTATTTTAACATTCCTAGGAATGTCTTTTGGATCGCTACTGGCCTTTTTTCTTCGGAGCTCTCAATTCCCATTTGAAGATCTTCTGGCTCTTCCACTTGCTGGCTTTGCATTAGGAGCAAGCCTTTTCACGATCCGAAAATTTTTTCTTCATAAAATTGCAACTAAAGCCGTCAAAGAAAGAGTCGCAAACCGAGCCAAAGCGCTTTTCTTTGATCACCAATCACATATGGAAGGTTCTTTAGTTTTGACTTATTTTTCGGAACTCGAACGTGAAGTGCTTTTCCTCACATCGCCCGAAATCACTTCTAAAATTCCACAAAAGGAAATCGCATCACATTTGGAAGAACTTTTAAAAAGCTATGATGTTAAGGATCCCTTGAAAAGTTTAGGGCCTTGTCTCAGTAAATTGGGACAGAGTTTAAGAGATCATTTGCCAAAGGAAGCGCGGAGCAAATCGTTTTCTTCACGCGCGACATCGCAATATTTTCTGGGTGCAAGCGATCGCAGATCACTGCCTCTTCAAGCACCTTTGATCAAAGGAAACAAAGATATTAATTGATTTCTATTTAGTGGATCGAGAAACAAAATCTCCGACCAAAATTCCACGAGTTCCCAAAAACATCCCCTTCTCTAAAGACTCAATCTCTTCAAGGCGAGCGACGGAAACTTCTTTTTGTACGTGGATAATTTTTACTTTCGCAAACTCAATTTCAAGTTCACTTTGAGCATTTTCTCTGTAGGGGTCAAGAATAGGAACTTTTCTGGTGACTGACAAAATCATGCCAGGAGCAAATCCTGAATTTGTGCCACCATTAAGAATAATATCATGAGGTGCTTTTAAAGCCGTATCATTGCTCATCCCAATTTCTCGACGTAAGGCAATGACTCTTGCTAAGGGTTCAAAGGCGGCAGGATTTCTTTCGATTTCCTGCCGATTTTTTATCAAGTCTTCAAAGGATGTAAATTCATCAAAAACTTTTATGTCAGCACCTTGGGAGTTTTCTTCGAGCGCAACGCAGGGAATCGGTAGACCTACCAAACTCGTCGCCGCCCAAAAAACAAAGTACCGTTGAAAGTTTTTCATCATCATGCTCCTAGACAGTCGCTAAAAAACCTTGAGTGCCTGCGCTGCGAACGTTGATGGGGTTAAACTTTTCTTGAGGCACGGGAACATCCTGTGCTGACTGTTCAATACTAAAATTAGTCACTGCACGATTGAAGTGTTCAAAGGCTGGCGTTCGCACTTCCAAACTTCTATCTTGCATAATGATTTGTGCACCAGACGATCGATTGATATCGACAACAACAGGCGCTTTAAGATTGACCGTCATTTGGGTCATGTTCTCAGGTATAGTCATCACTGTTAAAAGTTTTTGACGATCACCTTCTTGGAAGCCCAAGCTATGTTTGTCAGAATCCGACAAATTCACTTTATAATCTTTTTTGAAAAAGTAAGGTTCGACAAGTGGAAAAGCAATATCAGGTTCATCCACGGATTGTAGCCATAGTATGAGTGGCATTCCGGGAGACTCTATTAAAGTGTATTCCTTGAGTTTGCTGAATCCTATCATTCCATCTTTAAAATGAATGACATGGTCGTCACCGACCTCTATTTCGCCGAATCGTGTGGTTTGTATTTTTTTCATGGCTACCCTCCTAGTCGCCGATCATTGAACAACTGAATCTTTCAGTTGCATCGCTTTCCGTAGAAAGCGTTCAAAACATTTTTAACCGTTGGTCCCTGTTTTCTTTTCAGGCATCACCGGTTTGATAATATTCATCGCCGTTGCACTGGATTGCACCGCAGCTTTGTTTTGATCTTGTATTGCTTGATAGATTTCCTCGCGATGAATTTTGGTCTCCTTGGGAGCCTCAATACCAAGACGCACTTGTTTGCCCTTTATTTGGACAACAGTGATCTTGATGTGATCATCAATCGCGATGGTTTCGCCTATTTTTCTTGTGAGTACGAGCATCCTTGTTCTCCTACATTGAGGGCATTCGGCCCTTCAGAGAACCTTTCGGCAGCCTGCTAAAAAAATTTAGGAGTAAATCACTTTTTTTTAAGATTTCTTCAGACGCATTGCGAAATGTTTAGGAATCAATTGGAGGTGGGAATTTTTGTCAAAATTTTGTTGAGAAAACTTCGTTCTGCTTCGCCAAGTTTAGGAATGCTGTCAACAAATCGACGCGCAATTTCTACAGTGTCACGAGTCCAAAATTTTTCCCATTCAGGTGACCGACTTGTTTCAAATGCTTTGCTTTTAAAATCAATGACACGTTTCCCAAACTTCAATTCGTTATTCTCGGTATATTCAACAACGTGTTCCAAAAAGCTCAATTGAAACTCGCGTATCTCACGATTCTGTTCAATATAGTAAAGGCTTGCTTGTTTTTCGCCCTCAAACCAATGGGGATGACCTTTATCGGAAGCTTTTAAAACGTGCGACGCAACAGGAGACATTCGCATCGCAGCGACTTCAACCAAAAAATAGTTTTTCAGGATACCAAGCACACTGAGTGAAGGTTTTTCAAAAGTGACGCCGACGACAATGTCATTGATCCGCACCACTTTGAGTTGCAGTTCTAAGCTTTGTCCCTTTATGGCCAATCGCACTTTCACCTGAGAGCCAATGTCAGGAGTTTTTAACACTTTTTCTTTTTTAAAGGCGAGTCCCGACATGCTCAAATTGGAGAGGCAATCCGAAGCACTCAGCACAAACGAAGGGTCTAAACTTTCGCAGTGGATATCGTGCCACGAAACGATAGCAACTCGGTCGGCACGATTCTTCATTTAGGAACGACTTTCGTTTGCCAATCTACGCTCGGGCGTTTTAGGAGAAACTGCAGTGAATCGAAGACTCGATTCCACCACGGCGCTTTCTATGAGCAAGCGAATTTTTGGCAAGCGGTTTTCTTCGGGAAACTGATGAATCATCTCCACGACAAGCTCACGTACGCCCTTTAAATTTCGTTGACCTTTGGCAAGACGAGTCGCATGTAAAAGAATTTCTAAATATTCCTCAAGAAGTCCTTTTGATTTGCAAATCGTAGTTCCTGAAAAGGTCCCTAGAATTTCTTCCTTACCGGAAAGGAGATTTAAATCCATCTGTCGATAGAGCTGAAAACTTCGTCTTACGTAGCGCAAGCCCAGTTCTAAATCTTGAAACTTTATATACAGAGATCCCAAATTTTTCCAAAGTTCATGTGTGTCTCGCCCAAGGCTCGCGGCTCTGCCAAAAAATTCAAAAGCTCGAACGGGATCTTGAGTGTTCAAACTTAACAAGCCCATCCAATCTAGCAGAATGGCTTGTTCGTTGACGGAACGACGACCCCAAAAACCGTGATAGGTGCCTTCACCAGAAATCACGCTATCTAAAAACTCCACCACGCTGGAAGCATCTTTCAAAGTCCACACTTCCACCATGGCACAAAAAACTCTAAATTCTTCTCCCACATTGAGTTCTTCACCTTCCCAAAGGGATTTTAAAATGAGTAAAGAATCTCTGCGCTCGCCACCTCGGTAAAGCACTTGGGCCGCTTCCATCGCTTTGCTAACATCAACACTCACGTCTCGACCTCCGTTGTAGATTGCGGACCCTTAGAGTTTACCTCATAAGCTGAGATTTTCTTTTTCAAATTCATTTCAAATGACATTTTTCGGATTTCTCGTAAACGGAGTTCCTGTTTGTTCTCCACTAAACGTTGCAGCCAATCAGGTAAACAATCATTTTGAGAAAGTTGAATACCCGCGCTCAAGCAACATTTAATAAGTTCCACTCTTGTTTCCAGCAAAACCACAAAGATTTCCCAAATTTCGTCTTCTGGGATTTTTTCTTCTTCCAAAATCCAAAGACTCAGCATTCGTTCGTCAAGTTGCTCAAGTTTTTCCCGTAAATGGGTTTTGCTAATTCTCATTTTTGACCTCGGGCCTTTTTTCGAAACTCATCCACTGCAACAACCCAACCTTCATAAAGAGTTCCCAAAACTTTTGAAACATTTTCTAGTGGCTTAGGATCATTGTTCATGTTTGCCTTAAGCAATTGGCTGATCATAAATTCATAAAGTGCATCCAATTGTTCTGCCAACTGAGGAGAGGTTTTGTGGTCTAGGGAATTTCGAAGCTCCATGACAATGTCATGAACCTTTCCAATGTGTTTGCCCTTTTCAGCAAGACTGCTTTTCTCGATAGCTTGAATGGCCAATTTGGAAGACTTTATCGCTGCTTCATAGAGCATCAATAGAACCTGTTCTGGAGTAGCCGTCTTAATAGACGTTTGTTTATAGGTTTTAGCTCCAAAGCTCATAAAGTCCCCTTTTCTTAAAAATTAAATCAACCAACTCCCGGAACGCTGCCGCTCGGAATAGCGGCCGCTGATTTTTGTAACTTTTCAATTGCCGCTTCGGCTCGTGCGAACTGCATTTTTGTTCGTTCCATTTTTTTCTCGGCTCGCTCAGTGGCACTTTCTTTTTGCTTTTCAAGCCGTTGTTTGGATTCGGTCATGGTCTTTTCACGCAAAGATAAAATGCCATCTCCAGTGCGTGTCGAGTTATCAACTACCTGAACAAGGCGATTGGCAAATCCGCTCAAGGGTGTGTCCCCCGAAAGCAATGTCGCGACCTCTTCAAAGTTTGTGTCCACCGCAGATTGAAACTTTTTGGGATCGTAGTCCAAAGTTCCGCTGCGATTAAACACAATTCCTAAATCTCGGAGTTGCTTAATCTGACTCTCACTGGCATCCGACAGAGTGTCTTGTACTACCGATCGAATTTGTGATTGCATATTTTGCAAACTCACATCTCCCGCCAAAGCTTTACTGGGATCGTTTCGAGAATCTGGACCCAACTGAAACTGCGAGTGAATGGTGGTCAAAACGGCGTTCAACTTATCCACCATTGTTTTGGCCTTGCCTTCAACTTTTTCGGTATCGGTTTTAATTTCAACGTTCACTGTCTGTCCCGGTTTTGCAGAAATCAAGTCCACAGCAACACCAGGAATCAAATCCTTAATTTTATTTTCATCAACGTACATGGGCTGACCATTAAATTTGATCATCGCGCTTTTTGCTTCTTTCACATATTCGCGATCGATATCCATGTCGCCATCAAGAAAGTTAAATTCCGCCCATTGCATGTCGTTGCGCCAACCCGTCTTTTCGCCGGTAAGAACTAAGCGCCAAGGGGCATCCGAATCTGTGCCGTCGTTAATGACATTAGCTTTTACTCCGAGGCCGGCAGCGTTGATTTTTTGCGCCATGCCCTCGAGAGTTGAACTATCAGAGTCAATGTAAACATCGTGACTTTCTCCATCGGGAGTCGTGAAAGAAACATATCCCACTCCTACCTCGGAGCGATCTTTGTCTTCCATTCCCATCGTCATGAGCGACGGCGCTTCTGCTAATTCTAAAATTTCAAAAGTGTAGGAACCTGTCTTCGCAAGTTCTTTATTGATAGCACCAACTTTTACAACTTCAGGCGAAGACGAATCCCCTTTTAAGTCACGAAAATCTTGCACGGATTTAAAAGGTTTCGCCGCATCGCGAAGTTCATTAAATTTTGTTTTTAAATCTTTGACGATAGAAAGTTTTGCATCTGCCTTTGCAATTTTTTCATCAAATTTATCAAGGCCCTTCTGCTCAACCTTTACAATTTTGGTGATCGCCCGTTGCAATTGAGGGTTACCGCTTGCAAGCTCAGGGACTTCTAAGGGTGGCATTCTGAAGGGATCCTCCTAATTCTTATTTTCTGCTGAGTTGCGCCGTTTCTCTAGCCAGTGTTTTGACTTTGGCCCCTCTTTTCGTATAGATCGTTTGACATGAAACAATTTTTCGACACTCAATGGGCCGTTGTATTAGGGGCATCTTCAGGGTTTGGTGAAGCTGCCGTGCGCAGATTTGCAGAAGCGGGTCTTAACATTGTTGGGATTCATCTAGACCGAAAATCAACTCAGCCTAACGCAGACAAGATCTTGGCTGATGTTAAAGCTATGGGAAGACAAGCTATTTTTATCAACATGAATGCTGCTGACGAAGAAAAAAGAGCCGAGGCGGTCTCGCAAATGAAAGAACTTTGCGCTGGGAAAGTTCAAATTCTGATGCATTCCTTAGCATTCGGGGCATTGAAACCCTTTATTGCAGAGTCAAAAAATGATCAGCTTTCAAAATCTCAAATTGAAATGACTCTTGATGTGATGGCTTCTTCACTTGTGTATTGGGCTCAAGATATGAGCGAAGCAAAATTATTTTCTCGAGGCGCACGCGTGTATGCCATGACAAGCGCAGGAAGTTCTCGCGTGTGGAAAAGTTATGGCGCCGTTTCTGCAGCTAAAGCGGCACTTGAATCCTACATTCGTCAGCTCGCATTAGAACTCGCTCCGCAAGGAATTTGTTGCAACGCCATTCTTGCTGGAGTGACCGATACTCCTGCTCTTCGAAAAATTCCGGGCAATGAAGAAATGATTAAAACTGCAACGTATCGCAATCCCATGAAAAGACTCACCACTCCTGATGATGTAGCACAAACACTTGTTGCACTATCGCTACCTCATTGTTCTTTTATGACCGGTAACACCATCCGCATTGACGGTGGAGAAAACATTGTCGATTAAAAAACAACATATAACTGTTGCTCAGCTTGAAGACTGTGAAGATATTGTTGATGCACAAATTCGTTTGGCTTTGGAAAGTGAAAACTTACAGCTCGAACGAAAAGTCGTTACCCAAGGGGTTAGCCATATTTTAGAAAATTCTACGCAAGGATTCTATCTTGTGTGCAAGGAAGAAAATGAATTCCTTGGCTGTGGACTGGTCTTGTTTGAATGGAGCGATTGGCGAAACGGTTTGGTTTTATGGTTACACAGTGTATACGTCGTTCCGGAGGCGCGTAAGTCTGGCGTTTTTAGAATGTTGTGGAATCATCTTGTTCAGAAAATTCAGATTGATGAAAAAATGAAAGGCATAAGACTCTATGTCGATAGCCAAAATTTTATGGCCAAAAATGTCTATCATCGAATGGGTATGGAAACGGGTCACTATGAAATTTTTGAATACATGAAAGCGTCCGAATAAATTTTATTTCGAGACTAACCATTCGGTGAGTGATTGCGGCTGCAACAAGCGCAAATCAACTTCCACAGTATCCCACCTTTGCCAGCCGGCTTTAAACTTAGATCGATGGGTGCCCCGTCCTTTGGGTAAATCCCACAAGACCGCAGCCGTTTTTAATCCCGCCGCACGTCCCGCCATCACATCATAAGGATGGTCACCGGTCATAAGGCTCAACTTTGCATCCCATTGATTTCGTTTTAAGAGTTCTATCAGCGCATCGGGTTCAGGTTTTGCGCGAAATCCATCATCCCCACACACCATGTGTTCTTCACTAAAATATTTATCTAGCCAACCATGCGCTTTTGCAATTCTCAGTGTTCCCGGCCGATCTCGACCTGTAAAAATTCCAATCGAGTAGTTTGCATCTTTTAAAGACTGAAGCATTTTTTCTATTCCATCAAATGGCGCAAAGTCTTCGGGTTTTCGCGCATGCTCAAATGCACGCCACTGCGCGAATGCTGAATCCACTTTCTCTTCAGGCAGCCATTTTCTTAAAACTTCCTGCGGGGCGGGTCCAAAACTTTTCAAAAGTTCCAGATCGTCAACTTCTTTCCCCAGATGATCAGAAACCGCGTTACCTAGTCCCTCCAAAACCGAACTCATCGAATCAACCAAAGTGCCATCAAAGTCAAAAATTAAATTTTTTATTGGTCCAAACATCGTAAGTTTCTATCTAGCTAAGAGAAAGCGCTTTTTGCCAGCTTTAACTTCAATTTCTCCAAAATCTTTTTCAAAAAGTACTGAATGGCCATCATGCCCCATCACTTCAATTTTTACTTGATGAACACCGCTTCTCATAGGAACCCGCAGCATTTGAAGTGAGCCTGGCAAACTTCTCCACGATCGTAAATCTACACGGTCAGTCGCTTGAAGTATGTGAAAAACCACCCATCCAAGGTCTTCACTCTCGGTCGCTTTTCCCACACCCGCAGCTATAGCGCCTTTCACGGCAATGCCGGCAACTTTTGCAGCTGTCATTCGCGCAATGCGGTCTTCCAAATATCGGATTGAGAGTGTTTCAATATCTAAAACATTCTCGGTTGATCCTACCACTTGTTCATTCACCGTAAGTCGCGCAAAGCCTTCTGGGCTAAAACGGGGAACAAAGCGAGGTAAGGTTGCATTGTATCCACGGGGGACTTTGACGGGACCCAGACCTCTTTCAAAAACAACTATCAGTTCCCCCTCGCCACGTTGAAAGCTTCTTGGCGTTTCTTGTGCAAAAATTTCGCTCCATTTGCGGTATTCGTCGTGAAAGCGGATTTTTTTAGAAGTCGCTAAGAGGTCTCGCCCAATTTCTGGGAATTCGGGATCCATTTCATAAGTTTTTTTGTAATCGATGTAGGCATCATTGTAGGAGCCATTCATCTCCCAAAGTATTCCCGACAAATAGCGGGCAAAGGGTGACTCCTCGTAGTTTCGTTTGCCTTCGCGAATCATTTTTCCAAGTATTAAATTAATTTTTCGAGCTTCAACCTGAGCAGACTCTACTTTTCCTTGAGCGGAAAAACACAAAGCTAAATAGACATTGATCAAAACTTTTTCAAAATCTTCGCCCTTGTAACCTTTGACATTTGAAGAAGTAGCCAAAATTCCCACTTCTTCCGAAATTGAGGTGTAGTCTTTGATCTCGGCAATATCTTCGGCCTTTAAAAATACTTTTGCAGCTTCGTCATATTGCCCAGCCGAAAACAATGCCGAACCCCGATCCAATAGAAAGAGCAATTGATTTGTTGACGACGTCTGCGATTCTTTTTCGAAAGCATTTGCAGCAGATTCAAAATTTTTTGCCCGCATCGCCGAATGACCCGAATGTGCGAGATACCTGTCGCTCGCGCATCCAGCCAAGGCTGTCAGCAACACCGCAAATAGGATTCGAGGTATTGCAAATGCATTCATGGATTTGTTCATCCAAACAAATTAGTAATAAGAAATTACAGTCCCACGGAGCGTTTTTTGAAGCGTTTGCGAATGGGTTTTTCGTCGGACCATTCAATAATTCCTGAGCTCAAATTTGTTAAATTTAAAGTCAGTTTGTAAAAAATCAATTTTCGGCTGCCCACTTCCTGGACGTTGGAAATCAAATCTCCAGTGAGAATATAATCTGCACCAATTCCACCATCTCTTCTTTTTTGGGTATCTTTGCGGACGCGGCCGGATTCATTTTGGTAGTCCACTTCGTCATGAAGAGTGTCACGATCTTCCTTGTTCGAGAAACGTACGCGACCCGTTTTAATTAACGAAGTGCGAAGAGAGTCTGTGAGGGATTTGGTATCAATGTGCTCACTGGTTTTGTTTCGAACACCTTCAACTTGCACTACTGGAGGAACCCTAGCGTCTTTGAAAACTGGATTTTCTGCCATCGATCCAACCATGTCCTGAATCAAGAAAACGGCATCGGATTCGTTGAACTTATCATCCAAAAGTCTGACCTCATTGACATCATCATATTCACCCTTGGTGAAGGCTTGTTGCGAGGCACATCCGCTCAGCGAAGTTAGCATCCATAGCGAAAATGTTCCAAGATATATCTTAGTTATTGAATTCATTACGTTTCCTCCTACAACAAAGGCCAATTGTGTCAACTTGGCTGGTAGACAAGGAGCGTGTTTCGGGGCAGTTTAACTGCCATGGAAACAGAACTTTGCAAATCTTCGTTTCTTGAGCTTTTTCAGCCCAATGAATCGCAAAGTTTCCATGTTTTGGACCAGCAAATCTTTCATCCTCAGCATAACGGTCTCCAACACTTCGCGGAAGGCCTAATCGACATTTTTAGCCCCCTTTCCGCACATGATGAGCCGCGAACAAAAGTTCGCAGCGTTGTTAGTTCCCCTGAAACAATGGGGAATGCAGCATGAAAAAATGGGTATTGGAAGGAATGAATGTCTTTTCTGTGACCACTCTTTTTCCTTTAGGATGGGGAATGCAAAAAATTAAGCGGCGACGTGCAAATGTCGACAGCAGCGCGTTGTTAATGGAGCATGAAAATCCCGTTCTTTTGGTGCATGGAATTTTTCACAATTCAACTGCCTTTTATGAACTCGAAAAAACACTTCGTAAAGCTCGCTTCCCCCATATTCACAGCATGAATTTGTGGACCAGCGTAAATCATATGGAAGATCTTGCCGGACAGCTTCGAGAAGAAGCCCTGGACCTCCTTAAATCGGCCGAAGAACACCGCCGTTTTCACCATCAACCCCTTAAACTTCGAATTGCGGCCCATTCTTTGGGTGGGATGATTACTCGAGTCGCGCTTTTAGACACTGATTTTGCAAAGAAAGTCGATAAAGTTCTTTTTCTTGGAACGCCTCATCAAGGCGCTTCGCTCTTGCAGTTTCCATTTCCAAAATGCGTGGGAGAACTGAAAAAAGGTTCTGTGTTAATTCAAAGATTAAAGTCCGAACCTTTGGCGCGGGGTCCCCGTTACTACAATATTCGCGGCACCTTGGATATTGTCACTCCTTTGGCAAGTACTTTTCTTCCCCATGTTCCCGATCTCAAATTTGACGAGGTTGGACATGCTGGATTGTTAAATGATCGAAGAGTTCTTCAATCAATAGTAGAGATTTTAGAATCTCCCTTCTATGATCAGCCGCTGGAGGCGGCTATTGGCTAAAGTACATTTTGTTAGCGGAAAAGGCGGAGTAGGAAAATCCTTCGTTGCCGCTGGCCTCGCAGTAAAACTCGCCAATCGCAATGAAGGCCCTGTATTGCTAATCGATATACAGGGTGTGGGGCGCGCTTTAAAACTTTTAGGACTTAACACGACTCCTTTTCAAAACACCGGCCTACCTGAAACAGAATCTGTTTATGGTGCGCGCATTCTACCACGCGAAACATTTCGGCAGTATTTTAGTCAGGTACTGGCACTTGGAAACGAAAATTCCTCGCTGGCCCAATTAACTCTCGGGCTGCGCGAAAAAATCACTGACATACTTCTTGAAAATCGCATTGTCTCGGCTTTTGTGGATGCGTGCCCAGGACTCGAACCCGCAACGCTTTTAGGGAAAATTCATTTTGAAGCCACCGAAGGCTGCGCTCCGGAAAGCGAAACTCGGTGGGCGCATGTCGTAGTCGACGCTCCATCAACGGGACACTTTTTGATGTTATTCAAAAGCACCTTCGCAATGATGGATGTATTTCAAGCTGGGACCGTTTTAAAACAAGCTAAAAGTATTCGTGAGTTCGCTTTAAATAGTGACAACTGTTTGATTCACATCGTCAGCAATGCCGAAGAATTGCCATTACAAGAAGCATGGGAAATTTTAAAAAATCTGAATCTGTTGGGAATGAAAGTTTCGCAGTTTGTCATCAATCGCATTCCTCCCATGGACCCTTCCACCTTTAAAATTGGCGCGATAAAAAATCCCCAAACTGATTGGCAACGAGAAATCCTTCTCCAAGAAGAAATTTGGAAAGAACAAAATAGACTGATCGAAGAATTTATTTCACGCTTTGAACAAAAACCAAGAATCTCAAAAATTAAAGAAACTTTTCATGCTGCAAGTTTTGAAGGAGTCGTTGAGATGGAAAAGCAACTGAGCGATTGTCTGTCATGAAAAAGACTTGCGTACTCGTGCCAGTGTTAGGATCGGGAGGGGTAGGGAAAACGACAACGTCTGCGAGTCTTGCCCTTGCTCTTGCGGAAGAGGGTTTAAAAGTTGTCGTCATTACGGTGGATCCCGCGCATAGACTTGCGCAAGCGTTGGGACTGGAATCCCTTCATCATGAACCCCGACGCGTAAAAGATTTTTCTAACGGCGGCTATATTGATGCGCTTTGGCTTGATCAAAACAATGCCTTAGAAGAACTCGTTAAAAGACACAGTCGAGATATTCCAGACATTGACCGCATTGTTAAAAACCGTTTGTTTCGGATCATTCAAAGTCAGCTGGGTGGTATTGAAGAATATTTAGGGGTTGAGAGAATTTTAAGTCTGCGCGACACTGGATTTTACGACGTTTGCGTATTGGACACCCCACCTTCGCGTCATGCCTTAGATTTTTTAGAGGCTCCTCGTCATCTCTTAAAATTTTTCGACGAAGGAGTTCTTAAAGTTTTTCTTGCGCAAAGCGGAGATACGCAAAAGGGATTTTTTTCCAAAATTTTAAATGCGGGCAAGACTCAGGTGATTGAAGTTTTTAAAAACTTTCTAGGCAAAGGATTTTTAGGGGAACTTGCTGATCTTTTGGGTTACCTCAAGCCTTTACATAAGGTTTTTACCCAAACAGCTTTAGACATTGAAGCTTGGACCAAAAGTCCTGACTACCATTTAGTTTTAGTTTCGCTGTTAGAATCAAACCCCTTGGATGAAGCCCGACTTTTGAGTATCGAACTTGATGCCAAAGGACTCAAAGAACCCTCTGTCGTAATACTCAACAAAAGTTTACCAGCAACAACTCCGAGTGCGACTGATTTGGATTTACTTTCTCAAGAGGGAAAAACATTTTTACTTCGAGCTTTTGAGCAACAAGAAAAACTGCGCAACAAAATTCAAACCGCACATTTTTTTGGGCGAATTCCAATTGCCCATATTCCACGACAATCTGTGACGCAAATGAGCCAAGAAGAACTCTTGAACATAGGAAGAAGAGTGAGGAAGCAATGGCCACACAAAATCATTTAGAATTTTTTAATAAACTTCACAATCATGGCAACGAGGTGATTCAAGTTTTGCAATCTCAAATTTCCTCTTGCGGGTATCCCATATACACTTCACTTGATATACGCGATGCGGGATGGAAAATTGCAGCGGTGGATGTGAATCTCTTTCCCGCGGGCTTTAACAACCTCACGCTAAAAGATCGAAGTCGCGGCGCCCAAAAGATGCGTGAATTTTTTTCCGCAAAGCTTATGGTCGCATCTCCTTGGACAATTACGGTAGTCCCTGAGGCCCATACAAATAATCCAGGCTATTTAGAAAATTTGGCGGGCATTTTAAATTTATTAAAAGAAGCCGGCTGTCACCCTCAGTTGATGTGGCCTGGCGACCCACTGCCTAAAGCGTGGACGCTCAAAACTCAAAGTGGGGCAGAACTTGTTTATTTGCCACGTGACGAAGCCTTGAAGAATTCACAAGCTTTGTTTTTGAATCATGATCTCTCTGGAGGCATTCCTCCCGTCATAGAAGGAGTGGCCTTGCCCACCTTTCCCTCCACTCGATTGGGTTGGTATCGACGTCGAAAATCAACTCATCAAGAAATTGTAGAAGCACTACTCAAAAAAATTCAAAAAGAATTATCGTGGTTTGACCCTTGGTATTTGTCAGCCCGAACAAAAATGATTCCTGCGGTAGATTTTGAATCCGACCAAGCTCTCAACATGCTTGCTGACGAAATCGATCTTGAACACGAGATTTTAAAAAAGGAATATCTTGAGCGACAAATTCCAGATTCCCCTCGAATTTTTGTAAAAAACGATGCGGGAACTTATGGCATGGGTGTGCTTTCCATTAAAGATTCTTCAGAAATTAGAGATGCTGGCCGCAAGCTCCGCCAAAAAATGCGTAAGGGTAAAGAATCCGTACCTATTTCGCAGGTCATCATTCAAGAAGCCATTCCCACTGCCCTTTCCTATCAAAGTCAAAATTCTCAAGTGATCGTTGGTGAACCTGTTGTGTACATGGTTAACGGATTGCCCATTGGAGGATTTATTCGCTTACACGAAAACCTTGGGCCTGATGCACGCTGGGAAAATTTAAATCAACCAGGTTCAAAGCTCGAGAGCTTAGAATGCCCCGACAACCCCGGTCATCCCACTCGCCCTTTTGCAAAAATTAGATCTTCCAACCCTTGTGAGCAATTGGGTTCCACGCAAATATACGGACTCGTCGCCCGACTTCATGCCGTGGCTGCGGGATTAGAGGATTGTCCATCACTATGAATGAAATAAATAAAATCCATCAGCAAGATGGAAGCGAACGACGTCAAAAGCGCTTCGTCATTGAAAAAGATTTTCAGAGTCGCTTTACCTTAAAGATCTGTTTGTTTGCGGGCGGATTGGTACTGGCCTATGGAATTCTTATTCTTTTGATGGTTCGTTTAAATTACGAAATGCTTCTTCAACACGCCATGATGCAAATGCCCACGGCAATCGATACCCTGAAGCGTGAATACAGAACTTATTCTTTGTTGCTTGTCGGAGTGCTAGTGATTGTCATTCCTTTCCTCTATGGAATTGGATTGCTTTTAACTCAAAAAATCGCCGGCCCCCTTATTGCGGTTCAAAAAAGACTTCGGGATTTTGGAAATGGGAAAAAAGGAGTTCGGTTAAGACTTCGCGATGGAGACGAGTTTAAAAACATAGAAAGCATCTTCAACTTTGCGATGAGCTCTTTTGATGAACGCCAAGATATCGAAATAAAAAATTTAGAGCTCTTGAAGCGCTTTGTTCGCGAAAAAAACTTTGACGAATGTGAACGCGTTATTCAAAGCATGATCGATTTAAAAAATCGCCCACAAATTGGTGGGCAATCCTCTCAAACGCCGATTCCTGGAGAGTTTTAGACATAAAAAAAAGCCTTCGAAACTTTGAGGTTTCGAAGGCTTTAAAACAAACTTTTTTAAATTGCTAAGAACTATGCATTGCCAGAACGTGCTTCAACTGCGTCGATCAACTTTTCAATGTTATTGAGTTGGAAACTCAAATTTTGAAGTTGATTTTGAGCAGCATTAAGTACATCGCGGGAAGAGCCAGGGTTTGCAGCCTTCTCATCGATTACGCGTTTTAAATCTTCAGCTGCACGCTGGGTGATTTGAAAAGCACCGCGCAAATTCACAGCACCGAAAGCACGATCAAGATCGGCTTTAGCTTTGCTAAGAACGCTGGATCCAGTGTCGGAGGTTTTTGACAAGAAACCAGAGAATGTGCCGCCGCCAACTTGGATGATGTCACGAAGAGTATTTACAGGGATGGTGACTTTTGATCGTTTTTGTTTTTCAAAAATGATCTGAGTCAAAGTCGCCGAAGTAATGTCTTTCTTCGTGCGATTGTCCAAAACTGCAACTTCTTCGCCACGCATAATCATTTCGGCAATTTCATCCAAAGTCACATAACAACTTTGATGTGTGTCATAGAGTTTACGATTTTGATACCGTTTGATGACCTTTACTTGCTTTCCAGCTTCATTGACGTAGGTCGTTTGAGCGATAGGACTCACAACAGGATTAGCTGCGAGCGTAGCGCCTTGGTTTGTATTGAGAACTTCCATGTTCTTACCTTCGTTCATTCTTTCTTCCCCCTCATGTTCTGACATGCTTCAAGACTCCTAGTACTTGTGTCGCGGTGATTACAAGTCAAATTGTTGCAACGCTTCATCTTTCCTAGGCTTGCTGAATGGGCTTTTCAAGTCCCAAACACTTAATTTTTCTGAATCGACTTGCGGGCGCGCCGATTCTTGATAAAATTCAAAAACTTAGGACCAAGCTCAAAAGAAGCTAAAGCTACAATTACAACAGCAATCACAAGCCATTCTTCGTTTGAAATGCTAAGTCCAGCCAACTGCACACGCACTGCTTCATTCATAAACTTATGCACTTAGTCAACTGACCGAAGTTCTGTCAATACTTCGATTTGATTGTCCCCTGTGCCGCCCTCGCAAATGATGACAGCGGATCTTATGAAACGGGTTAATGCACAGCTTAATTTTTACTGATTTCGACTGACAAATTTATTCATCAACTGGAGTTCGGCAAAACTCAAACCTGTAAGCTTGGAGATTTCTTTAACATTTACTCCACGTGCTAAAAGTGCACTTGCGCGGTCAAAGGCCTCAGCAGGGTCGCTTTTGGAAAGTGGAATTTGTTGCGACTTTTCAATCAGACTTGTGGTGACTTGAGGTTTTTCAGCAATCAACTGTGGACTCGCGTGGGGCTCAAAGACCGAATGAGCTTGTTCGAAGCGAGCAACAGTTCCATCGTTTTGAGTTGGAGGTGTAGAGCTTTTGCTATTTCTAAGATTTAAAATTTCGTGATCGAGACGATCCACTTGCGCCAAGAGAAAACGAATTTGCTTTCGACTCAATAACCAGAGGAGAGCCATGTTGATAAGAAGTATGTCGACGATCACTTGGAAAATCCATAAACTCATTCATCCATTGTAGCGTGGATGCGAGTATTCAAATGAGTCAAAAATATGATTAAAGATCGTCAAAATCTCCGATGTCTTCACCTTCATCACCAAACTCATCGGAATCACCAGCTCCTGCGTCGGATCCACTTGGTGCTTTGGCCTGAGTGGAGCTTCCCGATTCCCCTTCTTCCTTTAGGTCGTCCTTGTAACTGAGGAAGGCGCGATTTGCGTTTACAATTTTTGGTGAGATAAAAAAGAGAAGTTCTTCTGTGTTATTTGTCAAAGTTTTCGATTCACGAAACAAAGTTCCAAAAATTGGCAAAGCTCGCAACATCGGAAATCCGGATTCGAGTTCATTTTTTGTCACAGTGTAAATTCCACCGATCATAGCTGTTTTGCCGCTTTCAACAATCATTTCGGTTTTGGCTTTTCGATTAATGGTTGTCGTGCTGCCCGAATCGACTGCAGAATCTCGAACAATGTCTACTGTTAAATAGACAAAGCCATCACTTGTGACTTGTGGTTTTACGGTCAGATTAAGTTTTTGAGTGACACCTGGAGTTGAGGATGTTGAACCGTTTGCCTGTGTAATTGTTTCGGCAGGAATGGTGAGACCATTTTCGATAATGGCGTCTTTATTGTCGAGCACTAAAACCCTAGGACTGGCTATAGTTTTGGACATGGATTCGGACTCTGTCCACCCCAAAAATGCATCAATTGTGCCCATACTCCCGAGGCTAGTACTCACTCTTAAGTTCCCAGCTGTCGCTTGGTTTCCAATACTCAAAGTAGAATTTTGCAAAGTCCCAGAGGCAACAGGGCCTAGATTAAAAGCTTGATTTAATTCTCGCGAAAAATCCGCTCTTGCTTCAACAACACGCGCTTCGATTTGAATCAGTGCTGTTTGTTTATCGACAGAACGAACGTAGGTCATAATTTTTTCAAGGTTCGCTGGTATGTCCGTGATAACCAAACTGTTGGTACGAGCATCGATGGAAATTTTTCCGCGCGTGCTCATGAAATCTTTTACGTTGGTCTGAATATCGTTCGCGCGAGCATAATTTACAGGTATCAATCGTGTTTCCACCGGAATGAGTTTTTCAGAATCTTCCACAGTTTTGGCCGCATTGTTGATTTCATCTTTTAAAGTGGCGACGGGTGCGATTCGATAAACATCTCCCATTTTTTGATAGCCCAGTTGAAGATTTGCCAAAATAATTGCCAAGACTTGGTCCCAAGGCGTGTTTTTAATATTCAAACTCACGCGACCCGTTGTCGCGGCTCCTGTCAGAATAAAGTTTTTGCCGGTCTGAACTTTTAATTGATTTAAAATTCCTTGAAGCTCGGCATCTTTGACGTTGAGACTAATTTTTTCTCCCGTGAATTTCATTTTGGTGTCGAGTGTTAAAAAAGTTTCGGGAAGGGTTGGCATTTGTCCAGCCGAACCCGAGCGAAACAATCCCCCACTTCCACCAATCGAGAAATCGACATACAAATCATTGCCACTTCGTAAAATTTTAAATTCTTGCATTTGTCGTAACTGGAATAATACTTTTACTGTGGGAATCGACCCCGCTTTGGAATCATAAGCTTGAATCAAGGCCACTGGACCATCAAATTCTCCAGTATCCATGGCGCGCTTAAGAACGGATTTAGAAAGAATTGCATTTCGGATTTCGATGATGACTTGTTTTCGCTGACTGCGCACTTGTTTCGAAAATTCTAAAGCACCTTCTCCACCAATCACCGCGCGAACTCGGTCATTGAGTTGCCTAAACTGAATCGATTTCACTCGGCTGACAGGACCAAGATCAGTGCCCGTGGTTGAGTCTTGCACTTTTGCATTTTTCTTAGGTTCGTCCAATGCACCTAAGTCATCGGACAAATTATTTGAATCCTTGCTATCGTCACCCAAACTTAAATCGTCATCTGGGAGTTCTTCATCTCCACCAGAAGGCACGGCATCGTCATCAAGGCCGCCAAGATCGTCATCCGGATTTTCCTTGGGTGTATCCCCTTCAACATCGCCCAGGTCATCACCTAAATCATCCGCGCCCGCATCATCAGCTGGGGCGTCGTCGCCACCAAGATCGTCAACAGATTCATCATCCGGAAGATCATCCGAAGCACTGCCACCGGATTCCGAATTTTCAGCTTCTGGAAAATCATCGAGGGCATCAAGTTCGCCACCTAAATCTTGAGAAAGCGACGGCACTGCTAAAGTTGTACTCAGAAAAGTCAAAAACAATATTCGTCGAAAATTCACAAGATGATCCCCCTCCCCTCATTTTGCACCCATCAGGGAGCAAGCACAAGGGTGGTAGTGTCGGGACGCTTGCGGTTTTTGAAATCCGTAAATTCTTCGAGGATTTCGACCTCGCTGCTTCGAATCTTCGTCACTCGACCATTGCGGCGACCTACCCTGGCATTCAGTTCCACCACACAACTTAAGCCAGTGGGCAGAGTCAGCAACGCGTGGGCTTTAGCACCGCCTCCGCTACTCAAAACCCCCACGAGGTTGATTTGATTGATGTCATATTGAATGAGTTTCTTTTTACAAAGAGCATCTTCATCCAACTCAGAGGCTGATCCGTCAATTCGTTGACTCTTGCTTGGCGCAAACGGATCACGCATCACTTTGAGGGGATTAAAACTAAAGTCGTCGGCAACATCAAAGCGATCTTTAGCATTGGGATCGTTTAGCAGTTGCTGCCCCACTCCAGGCAGAGCTGACCGGGATTCTCCGGCAGAAGAATTTACAGAAGAATTTTGTTGCGGAGGGGGCGAGTTTTGCGGAATCAAATTTTCTGGAGGCAAATTATTTTCCGTTGAAGGCGGATTGGAAGGTGGAGCATCAACGGGAGGATTTTGCGGTGTGGGCTCCAAATCCGGAGGATTCTCATCGGGTGGGGAGAGCGGAGTGGGATCAACAGGATTTGTTTCCGGAGGAGTTTGAGGCGGTGCACCCTCGGGCGGTGATTGTGCCAACGTTTGAAAAATTAAAGAATAGATTACGATGCAAGCACAAAACACTGACCAAAATGCGGCTGCTTTTTTTTTGCCGTTCATTTTTTTACCTCAGGCGCAGCAGATGCAGGATTTGCCAATTCTGCAGCGTCAATGTGATAGGCCACCATGACGGCAGTTGCATTTAAAATCGAGGCACCACCCTTTGGAGAACTCGGTGAATCCAAAATGAGTGATTCTGTTGTGACAGCTCTTTCCATATTTGCCGCTGCATCAAGGAAGCTCATAATTTGAGTGTATGTTCCTCGAAGACTTACAGTAAATGGCGTCAAAACCAAAAAGCGAAATTTTACTTCCGCTTGAGGATTAAATCTTGAAAATTCGAGACCTGTAATGTCACTTCTATCGGCCAAAGCCGAAAGCAGTGCGGGCAACGATGCTTTTTGTGGTACCGATTTAGCTTGTTTATCGACTTCTTCTTTAAGGGCGATTAATTCTTTTTGTTTTTGATCGCGACTTGTTAAAAATGCTTGGGCATCTTTGACTTCTTGAACTTTTCGACTGAGCTCGGATTCTTTTTGAGGAACTTTGTTAATCTCGGCTTGCAACACCGATTCTTCCCATTCTTTTTGTTCTTGCCATGCAAAAAAACCAAGAACAAGTCCACCAATAAGTCCCAGTTTCATTAACAGCCGTAGGAGTGCGATCATATGGCACGCTCCACAGTGGCGCTAATTTTGAAAGCCTTGGTGTCGGGAGGAAGATTTTTTGAGGATGCGGCGCCGGCGTCGGTCTCGGATCGGTCTAAACGCCAATTTTTAAAATAAGACAAAGATTCAAGCTTATGCATGAACGCACTCACTTTTTGAAAATTTGCCGAATTCCCCTCGATCTCGATCTTGCCTAGATTGCCTTCTGCAACACCCTTTGAGGCTTCTTTAATATCGACTTCCAGTTTATTCACCCAAACTTCTTGCGGAAGTTCTTGCAAAACTAAATCCACTAAACGCACGATAGAATTTCTTCCATAGCGTACAGATTTGATCATTTCGATTTTAGATTTGAATTCCGCTTCTTGAGCTTGATAGGAGGCAATTTCGTTTTTGATACCATCAAACTGACTGAGTTTAGAAACTTCGGCATCGATTTTTCTTTGAATCCCATCCACTTTAGATTTGGCTTCAGCCATGGGCTCGCGACGAAAATATTCTTCCATGAGATCATCTTTGGCCATGTACGCATAACCCACGCCAGCCACCAAAAGCAGCATGAGCACATCACCTGCTTTAAATTTGTCGCCTTGATTGCCCCCAGCAAGCGCACGCAGGCGTGTACCAATTCCACCGCCGCCTTCTTCTTCCACCACTCCATCATCGCCGCCACCCTCTTGGACTTGCTTGCGTCTGAGTTCGAGTTGTTTGACAAAATTAATTGTAAGCGCCATTTAAAATTACGCCTTCCTACATGCAGCCGCAGCCGCACTCACAAGACGATAACTCCAAACCGAAAGGTAATCTTTGTTGACATTTTTTGAACCTGACTTAAAAATTTCCGGAGCGGGCAAAGGAGCTACGCGATCGGCAAATCTTTGATCGCGCATAACATCAAACAATCCTGGTGTTCGAGCACCGCCGCCAAAGATATACCAACGACCCACAGGACCGCGATTGTATTGCGTGACATAAACATCTTCGCACGCTTGAACTTCGCTTTTCCAAGTTTGAAGAAGTCCTTGCATGGCTTCAACAGCTTCTTGTGGAATACCGGTGTCTTCTTGAACTTTTAGGGCTTCGGCGTTTTCAAAAGATTGGCCGAGTGCGGTAGCGATAGCATCGGTAAATGAATTTCCCGCGATGGGAAATTCTCGAAGGAACACAACTTTATCATGTTGCTTAATTGCCACTCGCGTTGCGGAAGCACCTACGTCGATTAGCCCGACTGAACCATCAGGACCAGGCACTGCAATGCCTTCAAGAAAATCGCTAATCGCAAGCGCTTCTAGATCCATATATTTTAATTTTCCGGGGGCCGAAGTCACCATGTCATACATCATGTTGGCTTCTTCTTCGCGGATGCCCACGAGTAAAACATCAAAGCCTTTGGCGCCGGGGACATTGGGCACGGGGACATTTTCTCCCAGCACAACGTGCTCGATCAAAGTGCTCGAAACATCTTGCGGAAAAACTTGTTCAGCTTCCCACTTTACGGCTTCTGAAATTTCGTTTTTCTTTTTGACTTCCATGATGATGCGCTTGGTGATCACGCTTGAGCCATGAATCAGAGTGGCGACTGACGGATTTTTTGAGGCGATTTCTTTGAGAGCGGTAGCCACCGCCATACCCACGGCTTCGGGATTGACAATTCCGCGCTCATCAATGCTTCGGGCGGGAATAGGAATTATCACGAGTCGATCAACACTAAAGGAGTTTTTTTTGCGCGAGCCGGAAATTGCTTTCACGGAACTTGCGCCAATGTCGAGGCCTATCAGCTTCGACCCTCCGAAAAGACCCATCAAACCCCCACCAGAAAAATATTCAGAAAAGTTTTCAGAATATTATATTTAATTCCGACTACTTAAGGAGTTTAATGGATCCTCGCAAATTTGCAAATTCTTAGGGTCTAAAAAAGACTATTCTGCGTAGCCTGCATTCAAGATGACAAGTTCGCCTGAGGGGACATGAAGAACGGCAAGATAGCTAAAGCTAGAGGAAAAAGCACCTTCCACTGCGCCCGCAAAAAACTGATAAGTGGAATTGTCGACATCGTTTTCTAAGCGTTCATGAAGCGCATCTAAGGCTAATTCAGAGCCTTCACCGGGATTGTCGAAGTAATCGACCGCTTCAGCGACATCATTCAATGCATCGAAAACTTCTTTGGCTCCATTGGATTTAGAAAGCAATCTGCTCGTGACGTTTTCTACATACTTCGAGGAATGAAGAATTTGTTTGATGGAATTTTCATACTTCTCAGAGGGCTTTTTTGACAAAATCACATACGAAGAGGTGAAGCATTCTAAGTTGTTTTCAACCATTGTGGCACAAAACTCATTGCCGAGTTCTTGAACTAAATCCAGTTTTTCAAGTTTTTCGCGAGCTTCAAATTTAGCAGCGTTTGCTTGAAAACCAAGGACTGCGCTTAATGTGATGAGAATGATTTTTTTCATGTTATATATCTCCTTATATGTTGCATAAGAATTTCTTAATGCATTGCGTTACGGTTTGTGACTAGATGCATAAATGGAAAACGGAGACGAAGTCAATGAAGAAAATTTTGCGAATATTTGGAATGACGATTTTTATTCTCTTAGGAACAGCCGCCCATTCGAAAACTTTAGTCATCGGCGATTCTCTTTCCACTTTAGCGGGAAATTACGGATCGGGTCTCGCAGTTTTTTTAAGTTCACGAAGCCGAGACGTGGCCTGTGTGCTTGCGGTTTCGGGTTCTAAATTTTTGGATTGGACCGATACGCAAAGTCCTTTGATGAGTCATCCACGATTTGGAGCATCACAGGGAACATATATCTATGACAATCAAAATCGAAAAGTGATTGGAGAGATTCACTGGACGGACAAAAGCAAAGTCCATGAGTGGAGCCTCTCCAAAGTTTTAAAAAAGCCCCAAAGTGTTTGTGGGGATCGAAAATCTTTTAACCATTTAGTGGTACAACTGGGATCTAACGAAAACGAAAATGACGAAAGTGTTGAACGATACAAAAATGTCTTAGAGCTAGCTAAGCGCTTTAAAGTAAAAAAAGTTAACTTTATTTTAGCGCCACGGAACAAGGGCAAAGATTTTAAGCCATTTAACAAAATGGCCGAACGACAGATTCCTTTGTTGGCTCGAGAATTTCCAAACTTAGATATCGGTGTTTTTAATTCCACAGAAAATGTTGTCATTGACGAAGAAGATTTTAGACAGGGCGACAATGACCATTTTTGGAAATCCAAAAGTGAAGATCGCTGGTTATACAAGACTCAGGAATTTTTAGCAGCCGATTAAAAAAGTCCAAGAGATTGCAACGCCCAGGTTAGATATGCGCCAATTGCTAAAAATGGTCCAAAGGGAATGGCCGTTTTAAAGCCCTCTTTGCTTGCGCGCATGGCTATGAGTCCTGCAACAAGTCCAGTAATCGATGCCACAAGAATGGTAAACGGAACTCCCGTTGCTCCAAGCCATGCTCCTAACCAACCCATCATTTTGACATCGCCAAATCCCAAACCTTCAACACCTTTTAATTTTTCATATCCCCAAGCCATCAAAAAAAACATTCCAAAGCCCAAAGCGCAACCCGCTAGGCTACTGGTAATATCGGGTGAAGACCAAAGTGCTGCCGCGGCTAAAGCTATCACCCAGTTGCCTATGGAAAAGCGGTCAGGAATGATGCGAAACTCAATATCTATAAACACAGTCGCAACGAGTGAAAAACTAAAATACAAAACTTTTACAAGCTCGGCCCAATCTTCTGCTTGGCCAACTGGGCGATTGATGGAATTTGCATAAATGAAATAGGTCGCAACAAATGCGATAAGAGTTGAAACTTCGATGAAAAAATATCGCAATGGAATTTTTGCAGAACATTGCGAGCATTTTCCTTTTAACAAGAGATACGAAAAAATAGGAATATTATTGTGCCATGGAATCACTTTGTCGCAGGCAGGACATTTGGAGCGTTGATTGGAAGTCAGTCCCAAGGGAATTTCGCGCGGCACACGGTAACAAAACGCGGTGTTAAAACTTCCCATGAGCCAACCCAGAACAGTGACGGCTAAAAGTGTGAGGGGATCGTACTGAAGGTTTTCGAATGCAGGCATTTGCAAAGTATAAGGGCTGCTTAGCTATAAATCTATAAAATCATGAACATATGTGAAATTTCATCAAGAAATTTGGCTGCAATCAAAGATAGGTGATGTAATTTTCGGTTGTTAAATTCGAAAAATCATGAAAAAATCGAATTATGATCCCGAGAATTTATAAGCCTCTTATAAGCAAAAGCTTTTTCTTGTTTGGACCCCGCGCAACAGGAAAATCCACATGGGTAAAAGAGAAATACCCTAAGGCCATAGTGATAGATCTATTAGAGAGCGAAACTTATCTTCGTCTCAGCGCTCAACCTTCTAGAATCCGTGAATTCTTTTTAGACGCCGTGGAATGGATTTTTGTTGATGAGATTCAACGGATACCCGAACTACTCAACGAAATCCATCACCACATCGAAAAAAATAAAAAGGTGAAATTTATTTTAACAGGATCCTCAGCTCGAAAACTTAGGCGAGGTGCTGTAAACCTTCTGGCGGGTCGCGCCTATCAAACAAATTTTTATCCACTCACAATATGGGAACTTGGAAAAGATTTTAATTTAACGCATGCCTTAAAGTTTGGACTTTTGCCCAGTGTTTGGAACTCCGGTGAGGATCCCAAAAAATATCTGTCTTCATATGTGTATACATATCTCAGAGAAGAGGTTCAAGCAGAGGGATTGACACGTACCTTAGAAGTCTTTTCTCGATTTTTAGAAAGTATCAGCTTTTCTCAAGCTCAAACTCTCAACATGAGTACCGTTGCCAGAGATGTTGGCATTGATTCCAAGCTCGTAGCAAATTATATCGAGATTCTTGAAGATCTTCTACTGGCAAAAAGATTGCGCTGCTTTACCAAAAAAGCAAAAAGGAAGATGGCGCTACATTCTAAATTTTTCTTTTTTGATTGTGGTGTTTTTAGGACATTGCGCCCAATTGGCCCCCTGGATTCAGAATCCGAACTAAATGGTCCATCACTGGAAACCATTTTTTTAAACCATCATCAAGTGTGGGTCGAAGCTAATGGTCTTAAACAAGAGCTTTTCTATTGGCGCACTCAAAGCAAAATCGAAGTCGACTTTGTCAGTTATGGTGAAGCAGGCTTTTTTGCATTTGAGGTTAAAAGTTCCGATCGAGTGAGGGCGGAAGACCTTGAGGGCCTTAGACTTTTTCTTAAAGACTATCCTCAAGCAAAGGCATATTTTTTGTATGGTGGGAAGCGCAAGTATCGCGATGAGGGCATTGAGATAATTCCTTTTGTAGAGGGAATTGAAATTCTTCGCTCCTTAGGATAGTTGACTTCATTTTGTACGGTCTATAAATCCATTTTTTCAAAGCGAAGCCACGATAAACACATTAAAAAAATACACCAAAAAATGCCGAGACCCGTCATTTGAAAAACAAGCGAAGAGGCAACTTGTTCTTGATAGCCAACAAACATTTTTAAATCGAGCCATTCCAGTGGGGGTAAAAGTCGAGCAATCCATAACACTGAACTCACTCCATTGTCGTCAACGAAGCGCCCCACCTGTGGATCAGTAAAAACTCTTTGTATCGAACTCATAGAATGAAGCAGGACAACAAGAAGTGCCGAAAAGCTCAACGCAAGCATTTGCCTCAGCACAAGTGACATCAGTATCGAAAATGAAAGAACGATAAAGACTTCCACACTCAGGAGCAAGGAACTTTGAATGACTATCCAATGGACTTTCTCTTCAAACATCACAGCAGATGCGCCGTAGGTGAAAGCCAACCACAAAAAATTCATGAGCGAGAGGCTAAAAAAATTTCCAAAAAGATTCCCTACTAGCCATTCAAAGCGCGAAACACCGGCACTTAACACAAGATGCAATGTTCGGCGCCCGCGTTCCTCGTGATAGAGCTGCGATCCCAAAAAAACTGCGAGAGAAACTTGAAGGACAAAAATAATTCCCAACGAAAAATCCCAAAAAATTTTTTGAGGATTGATAAAGCTCAGTTCAGAAACTGGAATCGAAATTAATACGAGAAGGACTCCGACCAATGCGCTCATCCAACCTAATTTTTGCCGAAGGAGTAGCTTCATTCTTATAAATGTCAGTGCTGTAATTTTTTTGAAAGTATTAGCTAAGAGCATTTGGCCACTCTCCCAAAGGATCCTCGTCCCAAGGTTCGCTGGATCGATATTTTTCGATCAATGTTTTTAAAACTTTTTCTGTAGGACCGTCTTCCACTACACGTGACTTTTCGAGAACAATTACGCGGGAACACAGGGTACGAATATCGTCTAAGTGGTGGGAAGAAATAATCAGAGTTTTTCCTTGTGATCTGAGAGTTAAAAGAATCTGGCGAAGTTTTTCTTGGGCTCGGGGGTCAAGCCCACTCATGGGTTCATCTAATATAAGCAGGTCAGGATCATTTAACAAACATTGGGCAATGCCAGTCCGCTGAAGCATCCCTTTTGAATATCCACCCATCATCCGCGTGCCGCGAACTTGCAAACCTAGGGCCTGCAAGAGTTGAGAAATTCTTGAACGGCTTTTGTCAGAAGGCAAATCGCGAATAGTCCCCATAAAACTGAGCAACTCTACAGCGCTGACCTCGCCCCAATAACCGGGCATTTCGGGTAGGTATCCCACTTTTTGTCTTGCCCGCGAATCATCAAAGGGGAATCCCATGAGCTCGCCAGATCCTGTGGTGGGCTGCATAAGTCCTAAAATAATTTTAATAAGTGTCGATTTTCCCGCGCCGTTTGCGCCGACCAGAGCCAGTGACTCGCCCTTTGCGAGTTCAAAATTTACGTCTTGCAAAGCATAGGCTGAGAATTTTTTGGAGATAGATTGGATTTTTAGCACGCAGTTTTTTTCAATCGGTTGCGTGCTTTGATTCATGGAAGCTAGTTTGCCATGGGTTTGGGGGATTGGAAAAGGATTGAATGGCAATATTTTGACGTTGTTTGCGCATTTTGGACTTGCCGAATAGAATGTCAAAAAATGCAGGACCTGTCATTTTGATCATTCAATGTTAAAAAAGACAGGTCCTGCATTTTTTAACATTCTCGTGACAACGGACAGATTCTTCAATAAACTCTAAAAATGCCACATGAGCGGAATAGATACATCGAATCCCCTTTGAAGAACGTGTTGGCGCTGAGCCCTTTAGTCGGAATTTTAGGACATCGCCAAGTTGGGAAAACCACTCTATTGGAAAAACTTTCTAAACGATTTCACACTCTGGATTCGGCAAAAGAACTCAGCGAAGCCAGTTCGGATCCCGAAACCTACGTTTCAAGTCGTGCCAATCACCTTGTTGCCATCGATGAATGTCAATTAGCACCCGCGTTGTTTCCCGCATTAAAAGATTGGGTCCGAAAACATAAGAAGCCTGGGCAGTTTATATTGAGTGGCTCCGTAAGATTTACAAGTCGTGAAGCCATTAAAGAGTCCCTCACCGGTAGAATCATGAATCTGGAACTCTTGCCACTCAGTTGTTCTGAAATCTTGGGCAAAGAGCTTTCCTCGTATTGCCCTGACATTATGAAAAGTGAAGATCTTTCGCAATTTCTTAAGCAGTCACGTTACGTGAAGGGCGATATCACAAAAACTCATGAAGCCATGAAAAAATACTTTTCGCACGGTGGCTTACCGGGAATCTGTTTTATCAGGGACGACAAACTTCGTTCCGAAAAAATCTCTGAACAACTTCTCACCATCCTAGATCGAGACTTAAGAATGGTGCAAAAAATACTTGTGCCATATTCCGAGATTCGTCATTTGCTAACTCAACTTGCCAGAACGCAGGGCCTCCCGATCGACTATAGCGAACTCAAGAAAAACACAGGCCTTGCCACTCCCACCATTAAAAAAATCATCAACGCTTTAGAAGCCGTTTTTATTCTTCGCCAAGTGGCCATCGAAGGCACTAGTCGAAATACGAGTTTGTTTTTTGAAGACCAAGGTGAACACTCTGTACTATCGGATGGGAGTGAAAATATTGAGCAGCAGCTTTTACACTTTGCCTATACCAACATTCGCACTCAATTTGAATACAAACTTGGGATACATACACGATGCTTTCAATATCGCACTAGGGGAGGCGCGTTTATTCCATTGTGTTTTGAAAACAAAAGTGGAGTGTTAGGGATACTTCCCATAGAAGAAGTCGCAAAAGCTGAACGATGCAAGGGAAGCATAAACAGTTTTTTAAGTGCGTACAAAAATGCCAAGGTGATCATAGTGCATCCAGAAAATGTACCAGCAAAGACTATTGGAGCAAAAGCGATTGTTGCTCCGATGGGCGCGGTTGTGTGAAATTTTATACAAATCCGATCTGGATTTTTATAGTTTGCTTGGCTTTGTTGCTCATTTGCTATCTACCGGGGCTAAATGAAACTTATTTTCCTTATGACGACTTCGAACTATTAAAAATTCCTCAAGTTCAAAATCCCCTTTCGTGGGCATCTCTTTCCTCTATACTGACAATAGGAAACCACGTCGATTTCTATCCCATTCGGGATCTCTCGTATTGGATAGACGTACACACATTTGGAGTCGAAAATTACACGGCATTTAGGATAGAAAATTTCGTTCTTTTTACTGCTAGCATTTATATGATGTTCAAAATCGCTCTACGCTTGGGGATTCAAAATAAAATCGCTCTTATGATAAGTATAATTTGGCTTCTCCACCCTTATCACAGTGAGCTTTTGATGTGGGTGTCGTCCAGAAAAGATATTTTAACAATTCTTTTTAGCAGCCTGGCCATTGATCAGTATTTAAAGTGGCAAGATTCAAAGTACAAACGAAGCTATTTGTTGAGTTTGGTATTTTTTACATTGGGCCTGCTTTCAAAGGCTAGTTTTTCGCTTGTGCCGGCAGCTATTTTTGTGGGACTTCTGATTTTTCGAAGGTCAAAACATCAGCTTATGAGTCTATTGCCCTTTATTATACTTGGATTGATTTCCAGTATTGTTCAATCTTTTGTCTATAGCAGGATAAACGATATGCGCTTTTACTACGAATTTAGCTACAGACTTTTCGGAAGTCTGGCAGCTTTAGGTCGGACATTGAGTGGACTCATTTTGCCGCAAATTAATGCTGTTGACGTCGAAAATTGGGGCAATTGGGCTTCGTTAAACAGCAGTTTTGCATGGGTAGGTGTTGTCGCTGTTTGTATAGCAACTTTGGGACTTTTTTGGAGCCTTAAGACAAAAAATTTTTCAATGTTCGTAATTATATTATCAATCGCTAGTTTATATCTTCCAGTATCTGCTCTCCTATTTCCACACCGAAACTTCTATTCGACGAGATATATGGAAGCACCTTTTTTGACAGCGGCCGTGGGCCTGATGTGGAGTTTAAATCGCATATCCTCGGCGAAGTATTTAAGTGCTTTTTTTGTCGGTCTCGGTACATTCCTTTTTCTTGCTACATTTTTTGAAGCAAAAAATTGGCAAAGCAATTTAGCTATAATCGAAAAGTCCCAAAAAATATCACCCAAAAATGTGGCCATCAAATCCGTCTTGTATCAGGAATTTTTGAAACAACGAAACCACCCTAGTGATGCGCAAGACTTAGAGCAAAAAATCAAACAGCTGTCTGAGCACCTAAAAAATAGCTGTACAGGAATTGAGGCAAAGCATTTTCGCAATGGGAACGAGTGCTTTAACTACTACCGTCTTTTGGCCATAGCGCCTCCTGCAAACATGAGTCAATCAGCCTATCAAGATAACATCGATCGAATTTATCAATCTCTCGTGCAGGTAAATCCGTTTGGTGCCGATCGCTACAAAAATCTACTTCAGGCACAAGGTGTTTTGTCGGGCCATTTGCAAGAAGCTTCAATGGGCGAATATCTAGAAAATTTACATGAAATGTATCAGTTTAAACACACTACACAGTTGCGAATTTTAGAAACTATCAGACTTTGTTTAAACGGTGACAAAGTGCTCGCTTCGGATCTTCAACAAAAATACCTAGCTTTTTCACTATTAGATCAAATGACTCAAACTCAATTTTATTCTCAAATCGTTAGCGGAGAAATTAAAGAAAAATTAAGAAATTGTACGCTACTGTAAACTTTTTTTGCGACTCAAAAAAAACAAAAGTAAGCTTCCCCAGAATGCAAATAAGCCTACTATTAAAATGATGCGACGATATTTTGGTGCATATTCTAATTTAAATTCGCCCTGACTCACTTTAACTCTTAAATGAAGCAATCCTGAAGCATTTTCCGTAGCTTCAACTTGCTCATTAAGTGATTTCCAACCACCAAGACTGTTTGTATTAATCACAATACTATTACCAGGCATGATATTTGAGAATTCCCCTGAAATTTTTCCTGGCGTATAACTCAAGATATTAAGCGCCACTTCGTTTTCGTTTTCATTCTCTAGGTAAATTTCACCCTTGTAACCCTGTTCACCATTATACTTCGTGTTCCGGGGAGCAAACGACGGCTCATAGCAATTTTTCGATCCTTTATTTTTGTCAAAATAATGAGAGGTCATCCACCCTAATTTTATCGTTTCATCTAGATTGTTATTTTGAATCAATCGAGATTCAACACCCGTTGTTTCTTTGTGAAACAAGTTATCGTAAAAAGCATAGTTTCTGACAAAACAAAATTCGACCATCAAAACAGCTATCAACGAAACAAATATCCATTTGGGCAGTTTTTTTTCCAAATGATCGATCCCTAAAGTTGCAGTAGGAAGTATCAGAATAAAACCTATAATCAACATTCGACTTTGGACATGCACATCAGAAAAGGGGCCGAATTCGTGTAAAGTCCATGGATTTATCATCCCGCCCCACCCGAGACCTGTCCAGAACCAAAAGCAAATTCCAAGAACTATGCGAACAGGTCGAAGCTCTTTTTTTCGCAAACCAACAATAAAAAAAAAGAGAAGTAGAAACCCGAGATAGCAACCAAATTCATGAGTTCGCCACTGTACAAACGAATTGGGCAAATTCGGACGAGTGTTTTGAAAGGGACTAAAAAAAATCCAAGCTGTGTCTAAAAAAGATACATTACTTGTTTGAAAATTTTGAACAAAGGACTTTCCGAGCGACAACATTGGAATAATTTTCAAGCTCACAAATGCAAGAGCAACGACCCCACACAAAGTGATCCATTTCCAATGCTCATTAAAAAATTGACGGAATCGGCTAAATGACAAATTGCCTACTTGGCAAATAAAACAAGTCAAAATTGCATAAAAAGAAATAACCATTGAATACACGCCACCATCTAAAATCAGAAAAGCGTGGATCAAGAATAAAATCATAATTCTTCTTTTAGAATTGAAATCTAATACGAGGTACAAAATAAGCGGGAGCAGTTGTAGACTGGCAAATGTTACGTGCCCTTCGGCCAAATGTAATCCAAACCAAGAACTTGCTATAAAAACAAAGGCACCTATTACTGAAGACAATCTTTCTCGACCCAGTCTTCGGAAAAAAAGCCAACCACCCCATAATCCAATGGCTGAATAAAACATCATCGAAAATAGATTTGCTAAATAAGGATTAAAAAAAATATCAAACAACAAGAATGGCGAGAATATACGATTTTGAGGATTGGCGAGTAAATCCATCCCGCCACATGCCCAAGGATTATGAAGCGGGAAAGAATGATATTGCAGCACATTTGATTTCACTAGCAAACTGAGAGCCTTAAAATACTCCCAATCGCCTAGAGGAGACTTACTCAATTGCGTGAGTGCTGAAGCATAAAGTAGACAAGTCGAGATAACAATGCAGCAAACTATCGAAATGATTTTTTTGATCTTTTGAAAATCATTCATCTTAAAGCTTTTTTCTTAAAACAATGATAATTAATGGCCCAAAAGGATTGCGCCATCTTTTGGGATTGATAAATTGGGATAAGCGATTTGAAAACTTAAGCGAAATAAAAGCTAAAAAGGGCGCCAAAAAATGACTGCTAGTTTTCAATTCCAAAGTATATTTTTCAAAAACTTGTGGAGCAATCGTTTTAAGTTTTTCAAAAATATTTGGAAAGTAAAAATGTGTCAAATGCTGCTCTTGATAATTTACGCCTGAACTCATTTTAATTAAGATTTCAAGCAATGGCCAAAAGCTTAGGTAATTGGGAGTGGTAATAACTAATCTTCCATCGGAAATTAAAATTTTATCAATTTCCTCAAAAATAACTTTGAGCTCCTCAACCGACAAATGTTCGATCACCTCAATCAGTGTGACCACATCAAACAAATCTCCAGCATTGGACAAATCGTTGATGGACTTAATAAACTTAAAGCTTCTAAACTGATTTCCAAAACGTGCCTGGGCAAATTTAATTTGCGACTCGATAATGTCTACACCCACTTGTTCATTTGCTTGCTCAGGGGAAAGTAATCCTAAAAATGAACCTGCAAAACAGCCAATGTCTAATAATTTTCGAGCTGGTGCTGCTGATAGAATAGTGGCAATTCGACTAAATTTTTGCAGATGCCAAGCACGTTGAATTTTAGGCCCATTCTCCATTACCTCTTGATAGTACCCAGGCGGAAAAGACGAATAATCAAATTCAGACATTCGGCTACATTTTGTCTCAGTCACTGAATTTTGTCATCAATCGCTCATTGGGACTGAAACCTATTTTCGCTATCTCCTGCTCTCAAAAGTAGTGCCATTTAAATGACCACAAGTGATTTTGAGGGAACTTAAAAATGATTGTTAAGAATGGAACAATATTTTGAAATGTACAATGTGAGGATACATGCCCGCAATTTGTGCATAACAATTTCCCATTTTTCAAAATTTCTCAAATTTGAAAAAGAATTGTTCAGTTTGTGGCAAACTAAGTGAGCTAAACTTAATGATACCTGCTCGGCGCGTCACGCCGAATATTTGGCTCATACATTGCAGCATAGCCAGTTAGAGTAGAAACATAAAACGTCAACGAACGTAAGGGGGATAGAAATGAAAACAAATTCAAAATCGGGCTTCTCGCTTGTAGAGCTTATGGTGGTCGTTGCGATCATCGGGATTCTTGCAACTGTAGGTGGTCCAAACTTTATTAAATATCAACGAAAAGCAAAACAAACATCTGCTAAAACTGAACTTTCAGGAGTCTACACTTCGGAGAAAGCATTCTTTGTAGAATATTCAGAATATTCGCCCAGCTTATCAAAAGTGGGATTCGTTCCGGAAGGTTGGACAAATCCTTGTGCAGACAGTGCCAATGTGAACATTAGGCCATATTCTGTAGGATTCAATGACGCACACAATGCAGCAAAGTTGACTGCAGGAGCAGAGTCATGCATTGGACAAGTAGCGTTTGCATGGGGAGCGGGAGGCAAAGGCGCAGCCGCACGTAATGCGAGCGCTGCCCCACGACCTACCGGAACCGACGTGACCGCAGGAGCCAATGGGGGCTTTGTGGCTGCAGCTGCTGGAATTTTAGGCGGAACAAATACCGACCTCTGGACGATGTCAAACAACAACGAGTTAACGAACGCTACCAGCGGTATCTAAATTCTGAACTTCCAAAACCAAAAATCCCCGAACTCGCATGAAGCGGGTTCGGGGATTTTTTTATTCTAACCACTCCGGTCGACTTTGCTTAATTTTCTTCAGCACTTCAGGATCGAGTTCCTTTTTTATCAAAGTTTTTCGATCAGCAGCAGATAGAGCCTCAACATCATATTTTAAGCGAGCTGCCAACGCTCCAATATAGGAAGCTGCCCACGGAAATTTTGCAGCCCTCTCGAAACAATCTCCCGCCATTTTTGGCATTTTGAGATTGTAGTAGGCATGAAATCCACCCCAAAACCAAGTGTTGTAAACTTCGGGAGATCTTTTTACCATTTCTTGAAAGAGCAAATTTGCGCCTGCATGGTCTTTACCAATGGCATAAAAAAAAGCCCCAAGTGCCGAAACAAATCTTTGCTCATGCTTTGGTGAATTTTTAATCACAGTATTTAACTTCGAAAACATCCACGAAAAATCACCCTTATAACTAGATTCCGTGTGCAAACCTTGCAAAAGTTCAAGCCATGTCCAACTCACTTGCGCTGAAGCAAGACCCGGCCAACTGAGATCTGCCGAATTTCCAGATCGCAATCTAGATTTAAAAGATTCGGATTCCCGTTGTTTAATAATTTGCTCAACTAAGTCGTAACCTCGGGGATCGAACTTTGTACCTTTAAATGATTTTTCATTTCCTGCGCTAAATTCAAATTGAGCATCATTTGTTAATCGCCACTGCACCCAAGTTCCAAGCATCGCGAATGAAAAAACTGCAGTTGCCACATAGCGAGTCTTCGAATGAAACATTTCAATATGAGTTTAATCGTCATCGCCAAAAGGTCGCCGTCAAAAGTATGTCGAAATCTATGAAGTTACCTAATATATTACGCATGATATAATAGTCATATGAACCTTGGAGTTTTAAAGATCGTTCGAAACGAACTTAATTTTTCACAGCAAGAAGTCGCAAGTAAGGCAGGAATTAGTCTCGCCACCTACCAGACTCTTGAAGCCAAAATGGCCAATCCTTCACTGAGTACTTTGGAAAAAATTGCCAAGGTGCTTGGCCTCGAACTCACATTCTCGCAAAAAAGATTTTCGCTTAGCAAGATGATCAAGCTCGGAGTTCCGCTGTTCTTGGAGAATGAAGGAGAAGTCGGAGAAAATGTGAGTGTTGTTAACACAAACGATCTTCAATATGAATTGATCGATCAACTCAACTGTATTCAAACAAACAAAAATGGGGATATTGAAAATCTCGATTCCCGTTCACATAAAGCTATTGAAGCTTTTCTACTAGCGATTTTTGAGCACTATCCCACGTTTTTTAAAATTCATTTGGCAAAAAATAAAAATATTGAGCGTCTTTTAAACAACGCCAATACAGGCGAACACATAAAGTTAAAGCGCATAGCTCTTGCAAGGGTTTCAGAATACTTATGAAGAGCCTTGATAAAAAAACTATTGTTGAATTTCTACGCTTAGCGAGCGAAAGACTTAAGGGGGAATGGCTATGGATGGGAGGTACCCTCTTGAGCATTGTTGGTGCAAAAGCCAGACCGACACAGGACATTGATATTGTTCCTTGCAATTCAAAATCAAATTCTCAAACCATAGCCCTTCTTGAAATTGCACAAGCACTAAAACTACCTGTTGAAAGTATAAACTCTGCAGGATCATTGTTTTTGTCAAAGATTCCCGAGAGAGCGGAGCATTTTGAAGTGATTCTTAAAAATGAAAAGGTCACCATCTACAGACCAGACGCCTACCTTTTTATTCGGCTTAAAATGTCACGTCTCAGTGACTCCGATTTAAGCGACATCTGCGCCTATCTCGAACTATTTCCATTAAAACAAACTGATAAAGTGCAACTTAAAATCCACATTCAAAAAATACCTTTGATTGAAAAGAATGATTCCTACATCAAACGGCTGCAAAAATTGAACGCAATGCTTAGCTAACGTCCTACTCCGTATCCGCCCCACTGCTATCAAGACCAAACTTTTCTAGTCGATAGCGCATGGAACGCATCGTGATATTGAGCAATCGAGCGGCGTCTTTTTTTACGCCTTTGGATTGCTCAAGTGCTTTGAGCAAAAATTCGCGCTCAACATTTCCAACAATATCATCAAGGCGCACGCCCGCTGCATTCCATACAAGCTCGCGTCCTAAAGTTTCGAACCTTGGCTTCAGCGGCTCACGAATATGATCCGGCACACCTTCGGGCAACAAAGCATTGCCACTTTCAAGTGCCATCATCCGCTCAATCACATTTTCAAGTTCGCGCACGTTACCAGGCCAATGATAAGCGGCAAGCAAATCCAAAGTATCACGACTGACACTCATGATGGCTTTGCCAAAGCGTTGCGAGAACTCCACCACGAAGTGATTTACAAGCATGGGGATATCTTCTTTACGAGTACGAAGAGCAGGAACTTTTAAATTGATCACGTTCAAACGGAAATACAAATCTTCGCGAAAGTTTTTTTGTGCAATTTCGGTTTCTAAATCGCGATTGGTTGCCGAAACAATTCGCACATTACAACTCACAGGTTCAGTGGCACCCACGGGATAAAACGAACCTTCGGCAATGGCACGAAGCATAGAAGACTGCATAGGCATCGGCATTTCGCCAATTTCGTCTAAGAAAAGGGTTCCGCCGTTTGCCGCTTCAAAGTATCCACGCTTGTCGGTCACCGCTCCAGTGAAGGAACCTTTTTTATGACCAAACATTTCAGATTCAATTAAATTCTCAGGGATTGCGCCGCAGTTAACTGAAATAAACGGTCCTTCAGCAACCGGAGAATTAAAGTGAATCGCCTTAGCCACTAATTCTTTACCGGTTCCACTTTCTCCAGTGATTAACACGTTTGAACTCGTGCTGGAAACGCGTTTGATCATGTCAAAAATCTTAAGCATCGATGGCGCACCACCAATGATATTTGCGAAGGAATATTTTTCGCCCAATTCATTTCGCATTCGCAAGTTGTCTTGCACCAAAATGCGTTTTTCGAGTGCTTTAGCAATTCGAACTTTTACGTCATCAATTTTAAAAGGCTTGCTTAGATAATCATAGGCACCAAGCTTCATCGCATCAACTGCAGATTCAGTAGAACCAAACGCCGTGATCATCATCACAATGGCATTGGGATCGGCTTCTTTAACTTTTGCCAAAAGCTCAAGTCCCGACACTTCGGGCATTTGTAAATCCGTGATCACCATATCAAACGGGGTCACTGCAAGTTTTTCAAGTGCGACTCTACCGTTTTCGGCGATCTCGACATTCATTTTTTCGCGTTTCAGCATGATCTGCAAAAATTCGCGAATCGAAGGTTCATCATCAACAACAAGAATGGTGGGTCTAGCCGGTGCTCGTGTATTCATTTAAAAAATTTTACCTGTGAAACAAAAAAAAAGAAATCGCTTTAAGCAGCGTTTTCGCTCTTAAACTGAAGTCTAAAAAGAGTCCCTCGGCCTTCAAGACTTGGCGAGCGAACCTCGACTTTCGCTTGCATGGCTTCAAGCGCTCGGTAGCTAACCGCCAACCCTAAGCCTGTTCCACTTTCTTTGGTTGTAAAGAAAGGTTCAAATATTCGTTTTTGATTTTCGGCTGTGATTCCCGAACCATCATCACTCACTTCAATGCTTGGCGATTGATCACTCACTCGTACTTCAATATTTTGACTCCCAGCCTGAGCCGAATTGATCACCAAATTGATCAGCACTTGGGTGATTTTATTTCCATCCCCTAGAGCCCAAACTTCAGTCTTTGGTGCCGCCAAATTTTTGATGCTCAAATTTGCTTTGGTACCGCGCCATTTCGAATGCACCCGCATTTGCTCCATCACGTGCTCGGAAATTTTTAAAAGATCAATGCGCTCCATTTTTGCTCTAGGCGGTTTAACGTACTCCAAAAACTCGGTGATCAAGGAATCCAGTCTCCCTGATTCTCTTTGAATAATTTGCAAAAGCTTTTTGTCTTCATCATTCATCTCATTTGCACCCATTAAAAGCTGAGCGCTTCCAGAAATCCCCGCAAGTGGATTTCGAATTTCGTGTGCAATACCTGCAGCAAGCTTACCGATGGCAGCCAATTTTTCGGACATTCGCAGGTCTTCTTCCATGCGTGCTATTTTTGTAAGATCTTGAAACACAACCAAGGAACCCAAAATGGATTTGTCCACTGGATCCTGAAGTCTTGAGACCGAAAATCCTAACTGTAATTCGCGCCCACTAGGGGTGCTAAAACGAACAGTGGGACGCTCTAAATCATTAAGTTGGCCTGAAAATTGATTGATACTTGGCACGAGCGTGTTGAGCTTTACTACTTGATCACTGAGAAGGGGCATTATCCCACGCAAGGGTTTGTAGAGAACATCGCTTTCGCTCAGTTCTAAAATCTTTAACCCTACTCCATTGACTTGAATCACCCGACCTTGTGAATCCACAGAAATTAAACCCGAGGGCATGTTTGCTAAAATTGCGCGCTGCAAATTTTCAAGTCGGCGTCTTTGGCCTTCACTCACAACCAGTGCGGCATCACTTTTTCGAAGTGCAATGACCAAATAAAAACCTAAAACAGCAGTGGCCACGCTGGCGAGGACATTGCCAATCATTCCGGCAACAAAACCTACCGAAAAACTTTGAAACAAAATGACAAAGGCAAGGTAGCCAATGCCCATTTTTTGGTTAAAGAGAATACTTCCCGCAAGAGATAATAAAGGATAAATCACTAAAAATGGAGACGCCGATCCCCCCGTTTCGCGTACCAAAACAAAGGTGATGGGAAGATCTACCAGAAAAAATAAAAACAAAGTAAATAGATTCACTTCTTTGCGTATGAAAGTCAGAAAGTGCCCGACCCCACTCGCCGCAAGAAGTAAAAAAACTCGCGAAAAATCACCAATGTCTTGATCGATCGAAAGCGACGACGAAAAAATAGAAACTAAAATGGTCAGCAAACATAAGGCGCCCAGGTGCAGCAAGAGTGAATTTGGCAGTGTCTTTTGCTGATCTTGCATTTTAAGGACCACCCATGGCATCGCCCATGGAAAAAATTGGTAAATACATGGGAACCAAAACAGCTGCAACCACTAAACCTACAACGACAATCATCATAGGTTCAAGAATCGAAGTCAGCGCCGAAACTTTTGCATCAACTTCGTCTTCATAAAACTCGGCAACTTTTACAAGCATCGCATCAAGCGCACCCGTTTGCTCGCCGATAGAAATCATGCTGACCGCCATTTTTGGAAATACTTTGGCTTTGGTCAGCGGACCAGAAATTGAATTACCTTCAGTGATCGACTGACGTGTTTTTTTAATGGCAGTTTCAACAGCATAATTCCCCGCAACAGTAGAGGTGATTTCGAGTGCATCGAGAATAGGAACCCCTGATTGAATCATTGTAGAAAGCGTTCGTGAAAATCTTGCGATAGAGATTTTCTTAAAAAGGTCACCAAACAAAGGGACTTCCATCAAAATCGGATCTAGGACTTTGCGCATTTCTTCATTGGTAAAGCAGTAATAAATTCCATAGGCGCCACCCGCCATTCCGCCCACAAATAAAAACCACCAAGCCCGCACAAAATCCGAGATATCTAAAATAACTTGTGTGGGCCCAGGAAGTGCTTTGCCATTTTGCGAAAACATATTGGCAAAGGTCGGTACCACGAAAGTCATCAAAACAAAAAGTACACCAATCACAAGAACCACGATAAGAGTAGGATAAGTTAATGCAGAAATCACCTTTCGTTTTAGTGCTGCAGATTTTTCGTAGTAAATTGCCAGACGATTTAAAACTTTATCCAAGGCGCCTGAAATCTCACCCGCTGCCACAAGATTTAAAAACACTCGATCAAAAACTTTGGGATATTTACGCAGTGAATCCGTTAATGTCGCACCTTGTTCAATCTGAGTTTTGACCTGTCCTAAGACATTACCAAATCCACGATTCTCCACTTGCTCCGCTAAAACTCCTAAAGACTGTACAATCGGAATGCCGGCGCCTTGCATCGTTGCAAGTTGACGAATAAATGCTGTGAACTCCATCAAATCTGGAGTGGGACTATTGAACATGCCACTCAGTCCTCCGCCACCCGCCCCAGGGGCCGCAGCGGCTTTTTTAATCACAAGTTTTAAAGGACGAATATTTTGGGCACGCAGTTTTGCGCGAGCATCTTGCACATTTGCAACATCCATTTCACCTTCGACCTGATTTCCCGCGCGCGCAACGCCAGTGTACTTAATTTTCATAGAGCCCCACGGTAACTACGCTCCAAGAGGCGCGCGAGTTCGTCGGGTTCGGGACTGTGAATGAATGCCTCCTGCACGGTAATGTTTCCATGCTGGACATGGTTCAGAAGAGATTGATTCATCGTGACCATGCCATGAGTTTCTTGTCCAACTTGCATTTGCCCATAAACTTGATGCAATTTGTTTTCGCGAATCAAAGTTCTCACTGCAGGAGTGCATGCGAGATATTCGTAGACCATTATCCGACCTTTACGATCGGCACGCTCACACAATGCCTGACTCAAAATTCCCTCTAGCGAAAATGAAACAAGACTTCGAACGTAGTCCTGCATATCTTTTGGAAAAAGTTGAATCACACGATTGATCGTTTGTATGGCACCATTAGTGTGAAGGGTTGAAAATACTAAATGTCCCGTTTCCGCTGCGGTTAAAGCCGCTTCAGCGGTTTCTTTGTCACGCATTTCGCCCACTAAAATCACATCAGGATCTTCTCTCAACACTTGTCGAAGCGCAGTTGAAAAACCCTTACAATCGGAACCAATTTCACGCTGATTCACAATCGACATTTTGTGCGAGTGGGTATACTCGATAGGGTCTTCGATTGTGACTATGTGATAACGCTTGCTTTCGTTAATATGATTGATGAAGGAAGCCAAGGTAGTGGATTTCCCAGAACCGGTTGCTCCCGTAATTAAAATTAAACCATTCAGTTTTTCGGGAAGTTGCAATACTGATTTGTTAAATCCGAGTTGTGCAGTAGTTGGGATGGCATTGGGGATGCGCCTAAAAACTCCCGCCACTGATCCTCTTTGAATAAAAAGATTTGCGCGAAGTCGAGCCACATTTTTTACACCAAACGAAAAATCAAGCTCTTTATCTTCTTCAAATTTTTTCCGCTGGTATTCATTTAACAAAGACAGGCAAAGTTCTTTTGTATCTTCACTTGTCATGGGTTGAGTTTTGGATCGAACGATTTGTCCATTGACTCGAAAGGCAGGGGGACTTCCAACAGTTAAATGCAAGTCCGAAGCATTTTGCTCCATCATGGTTTTAAGAAGTGTATTTAAATCGTAATTCATAAACACTCCTTCCTGCTTAGGATTTAGAATCCGCCGCTGCCCACCCATTGAAGTTCATCAACCGACACATTTCCTGCAATAATCTTCCGCATACAATTGACTCTTTGAGTGCGCATGCCATCAGCAATTGCAGCTTTACGAAGTTCATCCGTTGAGGCACCTTTGGCCACAACTTCTTTTAATTTTTCTGTAAACAACATCACTTCATGAACTGCCACTCGTCCCCGATATCCAGTATTGCGGCAATTGCCACAGCCTTTTCCATACATCGGAGTAAATTTCCCTATGATATTTTCTGGAAATCCAAAGGCCTTAAGTGATTCTGGAGTTTGACGATCATCACCGGCCTTACAGTCTTTGCAAATTCCTCGAACAAGTTTTTGCGCCACAATCACGTGAACCGCCGAGTTGATCATGAACACATCAACGCCCATATCCTTCAGACGCATGATAGAACTTGGTGCATCGTTGGTGTGCAAAGTCGACAGCACCATGTGACCCGTCATCGCCGCTTTAAATGCGATCGTGGCAGTTTCCGAGTCTCGAATTTCACCTAACAAAATAATGTCTGGATCTTGGCGCAAAAGTGCGCGCAGTGTTTCGGCAAAAGATAATCCAATTTGTTCTTTGGTTTGAACCTGATTGATTCCTTTAAAATTATATTCTACGGGATCTTCAATCGTTGAGATATTCACGTCGGGTTTGTTAAGCATGTTCAGAGCCGCATACAAGGTGGTGGTTTTACCAGAACCCGTAGCTCCCGTTACCAAGCAAATTCCCCAAGGTTCAGAGATACCCCGAACAAATTTTTTCAAATCATCGGGTTCAAATCCCACTTTATCTAAAGGAACCACAGCATTGGATTTATCCAAAATACGCAACACAACTTTTTCACCAAATACGGTGGGCAAAGTGTTCACACGAAAGTCTACGTCTTTTGTTCCCACTCGAAGTCGAATTCGACCGTCTTGAGGGAGGCGTTTTTCGTCGATTCGCATTTTAGCCATAACTTTTAGTCGCGCAGTCAAAGCCGCTCGCACGTTTTGCGGAGGTTTGATGGACTCAATCAAATCTCCATCAATACGGAAGCGAACTCTCATTTCTTTTTCATAGGGCTCAACATGAATATCCGAGGCCTTTTTGCGAATGGCATCAGCCAATACTGCTTGCACAAATTGAATAATGGGTGCGTCTTCAGTCTGACCCACTGTAATCACATCATCCTTGGGATCTTCGAGCATCTCCATGTTGATGTTTTCAGCGAGCCTAGAAATATCTCCGCCGCTCATTCCAAATGAATTTTCCATCACCGACGCAATCACACTGGGAAGAGCTAAGACTTGTTCAACACGCAATCGCGCTTGAAATCTTAAATCATCGATAATTTGCATGTTGGTTGGATCGTAGGTCGCGATCACCAAAGTATCGCCACGTTTTCCAACTGGCAGAATTTTATGTTTTTGAATGAGCGCTTGCGGAACGACTTTTGCGATTTCGGGATCAGGCTCGTAACTTGAGAGATCCATAATAGGCAAGCGATACTGCCGCGAAAAAAATTCGATCAAAGCTTGCTCGTCAATAATTCCTGAGCTGAGCAAAGCATCGATGAGCTTTTCCTTTTTTTCTTTGGCTTGTGCTAAAACTTTGTTGAGTTGTTCCTGCGTGATAACACGTTCACGCACAAGAACATCTCCAAAGCCACGAGCGGCAACTGCTGACATCGCAAAAAGCTCCTTTCGCTGTAATGACTTATCGTCACATCGAAGGGTTTACTGAAATTAAGAAATGGAATTCGCCCAATCAATGCACCACGACATTATGCGCAATGCAGTATGTCGTGGTTAAACTTGAGTTTTTACCCTAAGAGGCTAAAGTACTCACAGCTATGAAAATTGCAGTGATTATCAAACAAGTACCTGACACCGAAACAAAACCAAATCTTGGGCCCACGGGGCTTCAGATGAGCGGCTTAAAATTCATTATGAATCCTTATGATGAATTCGCTGTTGAAGAGTCGATCAAAACTCGCGACAAATTTAAAGGTGATATTACAGTTTTTACTTTAGGACCTGATCGGAGTGTTGAAGCTCTTCGCACTGCACTTGCCATGGGTTGCGACAATGGCGTTCAAGTTCAATGCAGCGAAGATGATCTGCCGAAAATTGATTCTTATGTCGTCGCCAAAGCATTGGCAGCTGCGCTGAAGCAAAAGGGACCTTTTGATGTGATTTTCGCAGGTAAACAAGCGATCGATGATGATGCCTTTGCAGTTCCTCAAATGGTTGCTGAATTTTTAGAAATTCCCGCTAGCACGGTCATTACAAAAATTGATTGGGCGGCTGACGGCAAGAGTGCCAAAGTGAATCGTCAAATTGAGGGCGGATCTGAAGAAGTGATTTCACTTCCTCTCCCTGCAGTCATTGCTGCGCAAAACGGACTTAATAAACCTCGCTACGCTTCGCTTCCCGGAATTATGAAAGCCAAACAAAAGAAAATTGATGTCCTTCCGCTTGCAAGTCTCGGAACCGGTCCTCAAGATAGCAAAGTAGAAATGATGCAGTTCGAACTCCCCCCTGAACGCAAAGCGGGTGTGAAGTGGACTGGAACGCCTGAGGAATTGGCACAAAAAATTGTTCACGCACTTAGAAACGAAGCGAAAGTCATTTAAATCAGTTTAATTTATTTTAAAAACGGAGAAACATTATGGCAAAAGCTCTGGTTATCGGCGAATGCAAAGACGGAAAAATTAAAAAGGCAAGTTTGGAAGTGATCAATTCACTTGCTTCTCAAGGCAATGAAGTGGATGTCATAATTTTCGGCGACAAAGCCACATCTGCCGCTCAAGACATTGCAAAAGATGTAGGTTCTCAAGGTGCAAAAAAACTTCTCACATGTGCGGGAACGCACCTAAATTTTTATCAGGCCGATGCAATTGCGAATACACTTGCAGACACATTTAAAAGTGGTGGCTACCAAATTCTTGCAGGGTCGGCCTCCGCACAAGCCAAAGATCTTTTCCCCCGGATGTCCGTAAAACTTTCGGCCGGACTTGCCGTAGATTGTACTGCGCTTGAAGTAAAAGGTTCTGAAATCAAAGCCCGCCGCCCCATGCTCGCCGGAAAATATTTTGCATGGGTGAAATTTAAAGCGCCATGCGCTGTGATTTCAGTTCGACCCAACGTCTTGGGACTTGGTGCCGGTGGAGGCACAGTTGCTGCCGTTCAAACCGTTACTGCAAATACAACAAATCGAAGCATCACCGAATCTATCAGCGGAACCGGCACCTCTTCGCGTCCCGAACTCAGCGAAGCAGATCGCATCGTGAGCGGTGGACGCGCGATGAAGAACACAGAAAATTTTAAAATTTTGAATGAATTGGCAGACGTGATTGGAGCTGCAGTTGGAGCATCGCGCGCAGCAGTTGATGCTGGATATGCTCCGCATGCCATGCAAGTGGGTCAGACGGGAAAAACCGTTAACCCTTCCTTGTACATGGCTTGCGGAATCAGCGGAGCGATTCAACACTTAGCGGGAATGAAAACCTCTAAATTTATTGTTGCTATCAACACCGATCCTGAAGCACCTATTTTTACCCGTGCTGACTACGGCGCAGTGGGAGATCTGTTTCAAGTGGTGCCCGCTTTAACTGCAGAATTTAAAAAACTTTTGTCACAGGGTTAATTTAAAGGTCTCATTTTTATGGCGATGTTGAATGCATAATCTTTTCTACATCGCCGTTCGAACCATTCCCTTTTGGTGTATCCCCATTGGACTTGCTCTTGTCACAACTGCCCTTAAGGTCAAAGGCAAAAAATGGATGATGATTCCCGGAATCCTTTTGGTCATCGGTAGCATTTTATTTTTAGTCTTCAATGGGCAGTTTAGCGCTGTGCCCTTTGTGCATGAAATGCTGAATTCAAAAATTCATTAGTAAGAATTATCTGTGCTACAAAATTTCGCCAATTTTTTAGTGCCTTCGCGAATTTCGTTTTCAGAACAGGCAAATGAAAGTCGAATCCAATTAGGCATCCCCATTGACGATCCTGCGATGACAGCTAAAAGCTCATCTTCCAAAAGCTGTTCGCAAAAAGTGTAATCGATAGAAATACCTTTTTTCTTCATGACTTCGCTGACATCAACAAAAACATAAAACGCTCCCGAAGGCTTGGCCACTTTGATGTGAGGAATTTTTGCCAATTCTTCTAGAATTAATTTCAAGCGACCTTTAAAAGCGGTCACGAAGGCGGGTAAAAAGCTATCCACATTTTCAAGTCCAGCAACGGCTGCATCTTGCACGAAGCCCGGCAAACAAGTCATAAACTGACCCTGCAGGGGGCTGAGCGCTGCGATGTTTTCTTTTGAAGTCACCAAAAAACCTAATCGCCAACCCGTCATCGCCAAGGTTTTGGAAAAAGCATTGATGCTCATAATGTAATCTGAGTCTTCTTCCTTCACCAACGATAACGGGCAAACGTGTTCGGATCCATCCAGCACCAATCGCTCATAAAGTTCATCATAAAAAAGAACAACTTTGCGCTTCACACACCAATCAACGACTTCTTTTAGGTGTTCTCTTCGAATCATCGTCCCTACCGGATTTGAAGGTGATGAAAAAATTAATGCTTTCGTGCGATCAGAATAAACACCTTCAAGTTGGGCCACGGTTGGAAAAAATCCATCTTTCACATGAGTGTCCAAAAAAACACACGTGCCCCCGGCAGCCTTCACAACATCTGGATAGGAAACCCAGTAAGGCTTAGGAACAATCACTTGATCGCCTCGATCCAAAAGTGCTGCAAGTCCCAAATAAATTCCCTCTTTGGCACCAGCTGTGGCAATAACATGTTCAGGGCCACACCATGGAACGTGTAACCTTTTTTGATAATCTTTTGCTATGGCAGTTCGCAAATTTGCCTGACCTTGAGTGGCAACGTAACGGGTATTACCACGCTTCATAGATTGATAGGCCGCTTCAGTCACTACAGCGGGTGTATCAAAATCAGGTTCACCGGCGGCAAAAGAGGCAATGTCTTTTCCTTGAGCACGTAAATCCCTCACTTTTTGCAAGAGGGCAAGAGTAAGACTTGGTTTAACTTTTGAACGTATCATTTAGCGGCCAACTTTCTTTGCAAGGACTTTGCAACAACTACAGGAACCCATTCTTTTAAATCTGCCTTAAAGTGCGCAAGTTCTTTTATCAGCGTACTCGACACCAACGCATACTTTTGATCGGTCATGACATGAAAAGTTTCAATGTTTGGCGCCAGTTTTCTATTCATTGTTGCCATCTGAAGTTCACCTTCAAAATCAGCTATCGTTCGCAAACCTCTAATCAAGGTTTTCACGCCGTGCTTTTTGCAAAAATCCACTAACAATCCATCATACACAAAAACTTCTACTTTTTTCTTCTGAATTAATTTTTTCAGTGTCTCACGAAAAAGATCAGCTCGCTCTTCGGCGCTAAAAAGCGATTTTTTACGTTGATTTGCAGCCACAACCACTAAGAGCTTTTCGAATTGTGGGGACACTCGCTCAATGATGTCAATGTGACCATTGGTTGGAGGATCAAAGGAACCTGCAAACACTGCTTTCTGTGAGGACATTGCTGAAGCCTATCACTTTGCTCGTCTGTAGAAAAGCAGCCGAGTAGAAGCTTTCTCTCGAGTTTTAAAAAGTTCCCACGGCACGGGAAGCGAAGGGGCATCTTCAAAAGTTGAAGTTTCACACACCAAAAGACTATGCCCTGCTATAAACAGCCGATCCGCGTGACTTTCAAGTGAGAAGATTGATTTTTCGATGAGTCTCTTTTGATACGGGGGATCACAAAATATTGTGTCAAAGGGTAAATATTCGTTACCCTGTTTTGCAAGTAAAGAGCCCCATTTTTCTATTTTTTGATCATTCAAAGCGAGCGCTCTTAAAACGCGGCAGGTCTCGACGTTCTTCTTAATGCTCTGAATTGCCGGAGGACTTTTTTCGAAAAAAACAACGCTCTCAGCCCCTCGAGAATGAGCTTCCAAACCCAGCGAACCGGTCCCTGCGAATAAATCTAAAACTTTTTGCATTGGATGCGCCAAAGAATTTTCGATCACATTAAACAGAGCAGATCTCTGTGCATCGGAAGTGGGTCGAGTTTCCATGCCCGTTGGGGTCGTCAAAATTCGACCTTTATTGGCGCCCCCTATAATTCTCATTAATGCTTATCCTAGCGCTACCTATAATCGAGTCAAAGCCTTAAAATCATGGGGACAAAATGAGAAATTTTAATATTTTCGACCTTGCGACGTTAGTTCCTAAAAAGAAGGACAAAAAAAATGAGTATTAAGTACCGTCCAAACATCTGTTCAAAAACCTTTGCAATTCTCCTGAGCTTTGTTGCTTTTTCTAGCTGCAAAGAAAGCACCTCAAATCTCGTTCAAATTCCAGACAACAACCAAGGAGCACTTGTGCGCACACCAGCAGATAAAAAATACTTAAGTCCAGAAATCGAAAAGCTTCTCTCAGAAGAAAAATTCCAAGCAGCCCAAGAAAAAATAAAAGCTCGCACCGACGAACTTATCAGTGCCAACAAACTTGACGACGAGTACGTGGACTATCTCCTCAATGGGGTAAAGCTAGAAATGGCACTTCATGGTTACGAGACAGCGGTAAAGCAACTTCAAGTTGCCAAACGCCCAAAAGACTTGATTCCAAAGCTCAGTGTTGAACTCGTCTATGCTCAAGCACTCTATTTCTATTTCAATAATTATTCGTGGGAAATCAACAAACGCGAAAAAGTCGAAAGCAAAGACAAAGATCTCAAACTATGGTCAGCAAGCGAAATTTTTGAAGAAATTTTTAAAACCCTCAATATAATATTGAAAGACTCCAAAGAACTCTACAAAGCATCGAATAAAGAAATAGAAAAATTTGTCGAGCTTAACTCCTACCCAGCAGGTATTCGAGACACTTTGCTGGACACAGTTACCCACATCTTTGTAGACATTATTGAAAATCGCCAAAGCTGGTTGCCCTCCAATGAATCAGAGATCTCGGAACTCAAACTCAAAGATCTTCTCAGCGAAACACCATTAGGTGATTTTGATTACTCCGACAAAAAAATTCACCCTTTAACAAAGGTGGCAAATCTTTTAGCAACACTCAGGCAATTTCATAAAAAAGCGGGAAATATTGGGGCCAGCATTGATACTCGAATTTCCCAGTTTGAGACAATTTTTCACAGTTTGCAAAATGCCGAAGACAAGGAAATTCTTCTAAAAACTTTTCGCGAAAAACTTGAAAGTGAGAAGTCACATCGTTGGTACAGCTGGGGAATGGCCAGTCTTGCTCGACTCACACAAAGTGGCACAGAGGGCAATGCAATCATTCGAGCCCGAGAAATTGCTGTGATTGGTGAAAAAGCTTTTCCAGAATCAGAAGGAGCAAAAGCTTGCTCGGATATTATTTACAACATTGAGCTCCCCCAATTTTCCATAGGTGGCATGGCCATCGACGCCCCTCAAAAACGAAGCATTGAAGTGAGTTACAAAAATATAAAAAAGCTCTACTTTCGTAGCTATGCATTTGACTTGCAAAAACATGTTCGCAACCAAAAAGACTATTCCTTTTGGCCATCGTATCGAGAAATTGAATCGATAAACAAATCGAGTCCCACAAAATCTTGGCAAGTGGATTTGACCGAAACAACAGATTTTCAGATGCACAAGCATTTTGTCACCACGCCTCAACATCCTTTTGGTCACTATTTTATTTTTGCATCGATGGACGAAAATTTTAGTTCAAATGAAAACATCATCGATGGCATTCAAATGATTTTTAGCAATCTTATTTTGGTCAAAGAATCCCGCGCGCAAAATGGAAACTATATTATTCGTGTTCTCGACGGGCTGAACGGTACCCCAATCAAAGGAACCCATGTTGGAATTTTTAAACTTGATTACAAAAAAGGACCCCAATCCGTATTCGATGGACTCACCGATACTGAGGGGAGAATTGAAGCTCCACTCAAATCCCTCGGAGTGAGCCCAACACAGTGGTCATCTTTTTTTGCTATCGCCCAAAAGCAAAATGACTTTAGTATTACGCTGAACGCCTTTAACGTCGCAAAAGAACACGAAAACTCACAAACAAAATCTCAGTTCATTTTTTTAGATCGCGCGATTTACCGTCCAGGGCAAAAAATCTATTTTAAAGTGTTGGGATACAGTGGAGATTCGAGAACTGGGAATTTTAAAGTTTCGGTCAATGAAGCCCTTTCGATTTCTCTTTTTGATGCCAACAATGAAGAAATTTCTAAGCTCAATTTGAAGAGTGACAAATTTGGTTCAGCTTTTGGTGAAGTCGTCATTCCAAGCGGAAAGATGCTGGGTAACTGGAGTCTTAGAAGTGGCTCGGTGACCTCTGCCTATTTTAAAGTAGAAGAGTACAAACGTCCCACGTTTGAAGTCAAAATCCCTGATCAAACAAAAGCGTGGAAACTCGGGGCTCCCGTTTCCGTCAATGTGGAAGCCAAATACTATTTTGGCTCTCCCGTGAGTGGCGGGAAATTTGAGTATTCTATTTTCGAGGAAACCCGAATGCCTTGGTGGGCATACTTTGGGGGATTTAACTTTTACTGGACACGTTTTACTCAACGCAACCTTCTCAAAAGCGGCAAAGGAATTTTAAAAGATGACGGGACCTTTACGATAGACTTCACACCAAAATTGGACCAACGACTTGGTGATACTGTTGATGATGTCTCAAAAATCTACAGCTTCGAAGCCATTGTCACTGATGAAGGTGGCGAGACTCGCACTGTCAACCGTTCCTTTCCGATTGCTAAGAGTGATATCACTCTTGGAATTTCCAGTACTGAAAGCTTTATTGAGAGCAACTCTTCTGCAGAATTCAGCATGACTCGGAATTCTTTGCAAGGAATTCCAAAAGCTGGAAAAAGCTCGGCACAGATTATTACATTGGCGCCAAGGCACAGTTTGCGCTCAGTAACTGACTATCCTTTGCCTGAAAAATTGAAGACTCTTTTAAAATCGGAGTTTCAAACTGAAGGCGATCTTCAACTCAGTCGGCAACAGTTTTCGTTTTCGCTGACTCAACATCTATCCGATTGGAAGGAAGGTGAAAAAGTTCAAGAGAGCGGGTTGCTTCACAAAGAAGACGGACTTGCTGTTTGGAAAGTTGCGGGCCTCAAAGCCGGCGCCTATAGAATGCGCGTCACAAGCGTAGACTCCTTCAATGAAAAAGTTTCAAAGGACTTCGACTTTATTGTGGTCGATAGCAAATCTACACTTCAAATTCCCTTTGTTGCAAAAGTCGACAAATCCAGCGTTGAGGTGGGCGGCAAAGTAAAACTCTTTGTTCATTCTGCCTATGCCAATCAAAAGATCATGGTCGAAAAAACACGTTATGGGCAAATTCAAGAATCAAAAATTTTAACTGTTGGGAAAGACTCATCGATTTTGGAATTTCCTGTGAAGGAAAACGATCGCGGGGGTTTTGAACTTCGCACCAGTTTGTTAAATGATTTTGCATTTCTAAGTGAAAACTTCTCAATCAATGTCCCATGGTCAAACAAAGAACTAAAACTTGAGTTTAGTCGATTTCGCGACGAGCTTATCCCAGGACAGGAAGAAAAATGGATCCTTAAAGTTAGCGGACCCAATGGCAACAAACTCAACCTCGCACAAGCGCAAATCTTGGCGTTTATGTACGACAAGAGTTTGGATGCCATGAACCCCTTGTATGTGCAAAATTTAAATTCTATTTTTGCACGATCAAACCTCATGAGTGTTTCGGTAGCGGACCTCGGTCCCGCGCAAAGTGCGTATTGGGGAAGCGTGAATCGAAGTCATCGATCCAACGGATCTGGGTATCGAGATGACAGTTTAAAGTTTTATCCCAACTATGGCATCGGAGGGCCGGGATCTCGTTCTAGTGGAATGAGGGGCAAGCGTATGAAGGGCAATATGGTGAGCGATAGCCTGAGTGAAGGCCATTCAGAAGAAGCACTTGATATGGCTGCAGCACCAGCGCCTGGGGGAGCAAAAATGCTCGCAAAGCAATCTTTTGGCGGAGCTGCTGTAGGGAAGGCCAAATCAGAAAAAAAATCCGATCAAGAAGGCAGATCCGACAAAGATGCTCCATCAGAGCGTAACCAAGAAGGAAGCACCGAGCTTAGAACCGCTTTTCAAGAAACCGCCTTTTTTAAACCTGATCTACTCCTCAACGATGAAGGTGGAGTGGATATTCAGTTCAAGGTTCCTGATTCAGTCACGGCGTGGAAGTTTAATGCCCTCGCTCACACCCAAGATATGCTGGGTGGACAAATCACAAAAGAGACTAGGACGATCAAAGATCTTTTGGTACGTCCATACCTTCCAAGATTTTTTAGAGAAGGTGACAAATTTGAACTTAAAGTGATGGTCAATAATTCTTCAAAGAAAGATTTAAGTGGCTCAGTAAAGATTCAAATTTTCGATCACCTGTCAAAAAAAGATATCACAAATGACTTCATCAAAGGAGGCCAAACCAATAAGGCATTTAGTGTGGGGGCTTTAAAAAGCGAAAGTCTCAATTTTTCACTCGATGTTAAAAATCAACTGGGGCAAATAGATGTCAAAGTCATTGGCGAATCTGGTGCCTTTAAAGACGGAGAGCAAAAATCCCTTTTAATTTTACCCGCAACTCAACATTTGGCCGAAAGTAAATTTCGAATCCTCAAAGACAAAGATAAAAAAATTCTTAGTTTTGATGATCTCGAAAAATCCACTGATCCAACACTTGTGAATGAAAAACTTGTGGTGACTTTGAATTCGCAACTTTTTTACAATGTTCTTTCGGCACTCCCTTATTTAGTGAATTATCCTTATGAGTGTTCAGAACAAACGCTAAATCGTTTTGTATCGACGGGAATTTTGGGATCTCTCTATAAAGAGTTTCCCGCCATTGCGAAAATGGCAAAAACTATGTCTTCGCGCAGCACGCAATTAGAAAAATGGGATCCCAATGACCCTAATCGAAAAATTGCTTTGGAAGAAAGTCCTTGGGTACTGGAATCCAAAGGTGGCGAACAAGATCCAGAAAATTTAAAAAATGTTTTGGACGAACGAATCGTTAAAACTACTCGCGACGACGCTATTGCCAAACTTCGAAAATCTCAAACTGCGTTGGGTGGCTTTCCTTGGTTTGCAGGAGGCCCCCCAAGTCCCTACATCACGTTGTATGTGCTTTACGGATTCTCAAAAGCTCTCGAGTTTGGCGTTGATGTCCCCAAAGACATGACACAAAAAGCTTGGGGCTATTTACACCGACATTATATCGACGAGCTCTTCCCTCGCGCACTCAAAGACAATTGTTGCTGGGAAGAAATCACTTTCCTCAATTATGTTCTTACAAACTATCCCTCGACTGATTGGAGTGGAGATCTCTTCACTACTGCTGAGCGAAAACAAATGGCAGATTTTTCGTTCAAGCATTGGAAAGATCATTCTCCCTATTTGAAAGGATATTTGGCTCTTACTTTGAATCGTATGGATCGAGCTCCGGATGCCAAACTTGTTTGGGATTCAGTACTCGATTCAGCGAAAACTTCCGAGGACGAAGGTACGCACTGGGCCAGAGAAGATCGAAGTTGGCTTTGGTACAACGATACAACTGAGACCCAAGCTTTTGCGCTTCGAACAGGTATGGAACTTAAAAGCGATCCTAAACTTTTGGATGGTCTGGTTCTTTGGTTGTTTATAAACAAAAAACTTAATCATTGGAGTTCCACAAGGTCCACTTCAGAAGTTGTATATTCCTTGGCACATTATTTAAAAGCTACGAAACAGCTTGGAGTGAAGGAAGAAGCAAAAGTGTCTTTCGCCAATGGTTTTAAACAAGATTTCGAATTTCCCGCTGACACCTATATGGGTGGAAAAAATCAAATTGTGATTGAGGGGGACAAACTTAACTCAAAAAGTGTTCCCGTCACCGTCGAAAAATCTACGCCTGGATATTTGTTTGCCTCAGCAACTTGGCACTACAGCACCAAGCAATTGGCAAAAGAGTCCAAGGGAGATTTTTTAAAAATTAATCGCTCTTACTTTAAGCGAGTGAAAAAGGGACTCGATTATGTGCTCGAACCGCTAAATGATAAATCTACCTTAGCCCTTGGAGACGAAGTTGAAGTCAGCATTTCGATTTCCTCCAAGCATTCTCTTGAGTATGTGCATCTTAAAGATCCACGGCCATCGGGTTTTGAACCCGTGTCACAAACGTCGCGCCACCGTTGGGATTTGGGAATTTATTGGTACGAAGAAGTTCGCGACTCAGCAACAAACTTCTTTTTTGAAAGACTTCCAAAAGGAGAATATAATTTTAAATATCGCGTGCGAGTGGCTGCAGGTGGCGTATTTAGAATTGGATCTGCCATGATTCAACCTTTGTATGCGCCCGAGTTTGTGGCAACATCGGCTGGGCAAGAATTAAAAGTTTCCAAGTAAGTTAACGCACATTTTTAGAAATTGATTTGTCGCCCATAAGCAAAAAGTCTCCGAAGCATTGCTGCCTCGGAGACTTTTTTCATTTCAATAATGAAATCATCCTTTAGTGATAATAAGTTTCGTAAATTTTTTCGTTGAGATAGTCTTTGTATTTATTACAAACAGTTTTTGCTGTTTTCACTTCGCCTTCATTAAATTTCATTGCTGCTTTATACGAATCGTGAAAGTAGAGTCCTAAGAAGGAGTTTTTGAATTGGTCATAAACTTCGTAAAATATAAATCCGGTTACGTCCAACGCACCTTCGGTGCCAAGTTTAGTACAATTTTCAGGTTTCAATTTCTTGAGCAAAATGGCTCTTGCCTTATTCGCCTCATCAATTGTAACAAAGTTTCCAAGATATTCTCGTCCCAACATAGATTGTAGCTTCAACACATCGATTTCTCCAGAGTGAATCATTCGATTGATTTCCCGAAGTGTGGGTTCAAAAGTTGCAGTTTTTTCTTTGTTCCACCCTTTTCGCAACGCTAGTGAAACAAGTGATTCATGTACCAAAAGACCTCCAAGATTTTTAATCCCACGATTTCTTAAAGCGGTATCATTTTTTGCGAGTCCTTCTTTGACTCGATCATTATTTAGAATCCACCATGATTTTTGAATGACTATTTTATCTTTGTCTTGGCAGGCGATAGCTTTGATTTCACCGATCAAAACAATTCCCTGATTGTTGAGACAAGCTTCGGGATTAATCTCAGATTCCACAAAATATATGGGCTTCTCACGAAGATTCATTTCGAGCTTTACGGCCAACGAACGCAATCCCGCAGCGCTAAGATTTTTTAAAGTGCTCTTTGCGCCTTCCGTAAATCCCACTTCTTGATCCAGTTTCATTTTTCCTTCTTCACCAGGAATGACTTCCGAGAAGTCAAAAAGGTCGCCATCAGCAGTGCTGTTTCCACCGCCGGTACTGCCAGTACCAGCCAGCGCTGAGACTTGAATGGCTGCTGCAAATCCGAGGGACAAAAGTTTTTGAAGTTTAGAGAGATTGAGAGCTTTCATAGGGAACTCCTTAAAGTTGTGGAAAAAGCAGCTGAGGCATTTTTCCATTTTTAACGCGTTAAGTCAATAACATGTATTTATTGACAATTTTTGTAATCTACGTGCCGCTTTGATAAACACTTTTTACAGGTTTTCAATGCGGCGCGATAGACATATTTTCTAAAAATATGTAGTATTTATTTAGTAATTACTAAAATTATGGACAAAAACAACGTATTTCCAGATATTTACGAATTTCAAGATTACAAAGTTTTCCTTTTGGCCGCTTTATCCCACAAAAGCATGGGGAGAGGCTCAAAAAGTCGCCTTGCTCAGTTCCTCGGCTGCGGCAGCGCCTTTGTATCGCAGATTCTCCAAGGCAGCTCTCACTTGAGTTTAGAGCATGGAATAAAAGTCAGTGAGTTTTTAAAACTCAACAACGACGAAAATCATTTCTTTGTTTTGATGCTTCAAAAAAATCGCTCAGGATCCAAACGATTGGAAAAATATTTCCAAGATTTGATGAACGAGATTTTGCAAAGACGGGAACTCATCTCTGCGCGTGTGGGAAAAAGCGAATCGCTCAACTTTGAAGATCAAAATGAATACTATAGTTCGTGGTTTGTGTCGGCTATCCACGTCATGTTTTCGATTCCTGAAATTCAAAATCGAAATCAAATCGCCGAGGCTTTAGGAATTCCACCTCAGCGAGTGCAAAATGCGATTGATTTTTTAACGACTCGGGGTCTGCTTGAAAATACGGAAGGCAGTCTTCGTCCTTCCAATAAACGTATCCATTTAAATCGTGATTCCCCGATGATTTTAAAACATCACAACAACTGGCGACTTCGTGCTTTACAATGTTTAGAAGCTAACTCAAAAGCCGGTCTGCATTTTTCAGGAGTCTGGAGCTTTTCGAGAAAAGATGTGGACTCGATTAAAAAAGTTTTCCTCAACGCCATCGAAAACGCTGAGCCGATTTTGCGCCCCTCGCCCGAGGAAACAGTTTATGGTGTGGGATTAGATTTTTTTCCTTTGTTAAAAACTGATCTCAACGCATTGTAAAAGTGCCCACGACCGGATTCATCCTAATCCCTTATGGTCAGCGAATTAATAAATTTTCAAAACGAATCTCAAGTTATTAAAAGAACTAAAATACTGAGACATATGCTTTCGTCATAAAAATGGCGGCCCTCTTTGTTTCGCTCAAACAGCATTAAACTGATCCTATGAAAATTATAAGTACAATTACTAAGAGTATTCTTCTTTTGAGTTTAGTTGCTACATTCCCAGTGTTCTCCAAGGGTGGTGCAAGCCGATCTATGAAAAAAATTGGGCTTAGCGCTGGTATCTTTAGTCCAGCGTTTCCTGCCTTTTCGAGCTATGGCCTTCACTTCAATCTCACATCGCGCATCCAGTTAGCAGCGGGTTATGGGGCGTTCAACTTTAGCGATCCCCTCACCCCCACCACAAAAATTGGGGTGACTAGCTACGGAGTAGGTGCAAATTTTTTTCTTCTCGATTGGTCGCTCAGCCCTTTTGTGGGATTCAATTACATGCGCACAAAAGCTGATGGCGCATTTACCCTTTTTGGAAGTGACTTTAATTTTTCTGGTACTCGAACGACAATGTATGCCAGCGTAGGTATTGATCATCAATCCCAAATCGGATTTAATTTTGGATTGGGAGCGCATTACATGATTGCGCCGAGTGAAATTAAAAGCGTGCTCCCATTGGTGCCATTCCTTTACGTCGGTTGGTATTTTTAAACGAGTTCAGTTTTAAAATTTGCGTTGCGATGTCGCTTTTTCTAATGACCCAAATAAGCCGAAATCACGCGAGGGTCTTTTGCAAGCTCGCGTGCAGGGCCAGTCATGGTCGTGCGGCCCACTTCTAAAACATAAGCACGATTAGCAATAGACAATGCAGCAGCTGCATTTTGTTCAACAACAAGTAAAGTAGTACCGGCCCGATTAATCTCTACAAGTGCACGAAAAATTGCTTCCACCAAAACCGGTGCTATACCCAGCGAAGGTTCATCCAACATCAAAAGTTTTGGCCGTTGCATCAACGCGCGCGCAATAGCCAACATTTGTTGCTCGCCCCCACTCAAGGTTCCCGCCACTTGTGTCAATCGTTCTTTTAAACGAGGAAACAAAGTATAAATTTTTTCACGGTCCTCAACTAACGCTTTTTTATCTTCAACAGTTTTTGAACTGCGAATATAAGCACCCATTTCTAAATTTTCATCCACACTAAGATTTCCAAAAATCCGGCGCCCCTCGGGAGAATGGGCAAGCCCAAGTCTCACAATTTGATGAGCAGGAGTATGAGAAGAAAAAAGATCCTTGCCTAAAAATTCCACGCTGCCACTTTTTAAAGGAACGAGGCCCGAAATACACCGTAGCGTTGTGGTTTTTCCAGCACCGTTTGCCCCTAAAAGAGTAACAATCTCTCCAGTTTTAACTTCTAGACTGACATCAAAAAGTGCTTTGATGGCTCCATAGTAAACCGAAAGATTGCTAACTTTTAGCATGACTTCACTCATGAATTGCCACCCAAATCCGCCAAGCCCCCACCCAAATAAGCTTCAATCACTCGCTTATTAGATTTGATTTCCGATGGAACTCCTTGAGCAATCAACTCTCCGTAATCAAGAACGTAAATGCGCTCACAAATTTTCATCACCAAACTCATGTCGTGTTCAATGAGTAAAATAGTCACTTTGTAATCGCGACGTATATTTTGAATAAACTCTGAAAGCTGCGCAGTTTCGGTAGGATTCATTCCCGCTGCAGGCTCATCAAGCAAAAGCAATTTAGGTCCGGTTGCCAAGGCGCGTGCGATTTCAACTTTTCGCTGTTCTCCATAAGGAAGATTCTTTGCCAGCGCATGCGCTTTGGATTCCAATCCCATACATGCCAGAATTTTTAAAGCCTCATCTCGCAATTCACTTTCGCGTTTTTTAAAATGTGGGGTGCGCAGAATAGCAGAGAGCAAATTGTAATCTCTCTTGGGATGCAGCGACACCAACAAATTCTCAAGCACCGTCATATCTTTAAACAATCGAATGTTTTGAAAAGTGCGAGCAGCGCCATTGAGACAAATTTCATGAGGCGCAAGTCCCTGCGTAGTTCCGCCGCAAAAGAAAATGTTACCTTCGGTGGGAGTATAAACTCCGGTGAGCATATTAAAACAAGTAGTTTTTCCGGCGCCATTGGGACCAATCAATCCCACAAGCTCGCCTTCATTAATAGACAGATTCACTTTGTTCACAGCCGTTAAACCACCAAAACGAATCGTCAAATCACGACATTCCATGACGGGAGTTTTGCTTACACTCATACGCCCGCCGCTCCCGTATTGGAAGTTGCAGTCGAATCAGAATTTTTTTTCTTCCGGATAAAAACACTCATCAGTCCGTTGGGCAGTCCCAACATCATCAACACCAAGAGCACTCCAAATATCAACATTCGAATTTGAGTAAAAAATTCAGGGGCGTTGTCCCACGCGGGATATACAGCGACAACAGCGCGACCCACAAAACGTAAAAGTTCAGGAAGTAAGGTCACGATAAAAGCACCGAGCACTGCGCCACGCAATGTTCCAATTCCGCCAATAACTATCATCAAAAGAGGACTGACGCTCACCATAAAATCAAAATTACTGGGATGTAAAAATTGTTGAAAATGCGCAAACAAGGCTCCTGCAAGACCAGCAAATAGTGCCGCAACGACGAATGAAAATGTTTTGTAAAATCGAACATTCACTCCCATCGAGCGCGCCGCAATTTCATCTTCGCGAATGGCAATAATCGATCGACCAAAACTTGAATGGATCAAACGATAAATAAATATCAACGTGAATGCAGCAGCAATCATGGTGCTGGGCAGATCTGTGAGTCGTGCAATACCTGGTAAGCCCCGTGCCGCGCCTACGTAATCCATATTGTTAATCACAATGCGAATAATTTCTGAGAATCCGATTGTTGCGATAGCAAGATAATCACCCGTTAAACGCAAACACGGAATTCCTACAACGAGTCCTGCCAGTCCCGCAGCACTCATACCAATGAGACAAGCCATGAGTAATGCCAGATAAGGATACGCCTGCGTAAATTCGGGAGCCAAAAATTTGGTAAATGCCGCTGCAGTATAGGCACCCATCGCATAAAAACCTGCGTGTCCCAAACTAAAAAGTCCGCAATATCCATTGATCACATTCAGGCTTGCAGCCAAAATGACATTGATTCCAAAAAATAAAAAAATCTGTGAAAGATATTCAATCACACTTTCACCCGCTCAGGCTTTCCTAAAAGTCCCCACGGCCTAACCATCAAAACTAAAATTAAAATCGCAAACGCAATTGCGTCTCGGTAAGAAGACTCTCCATAGCCCACAACTAGAGCTTCACTGATTCCCAAAGCAAAAGCACCCACGACGGCTCCTGGAATACTGCCGATTCCCCCCAGCACTGCCGCAGAAAATGCTTTTACACCAGCAAGCTGTCCCATGTAGGGCTCCACTTGATTGTAATGCATGCCGACCAGCAATCCCGCTACAGCTGCTAAACTTGCTCCCAAAAAAAATGTGAAAGCGATCACACGATTGAGTGGAACTCCCATCAATTGAGAAGCATCAAAATCTACCGACAAGGCTCGCATGGCGCGACCCATTTTGCTTTTCATCACAATCAAATTTAAAAAATACATCAACACGAGGGTGGTGATGAAAATAATTATTTGAGTTTTTTGAAAAATAATATCATTTAAAAAATGTTCTTGATCGGGGGAAATCCCTACCACTTGTCCCACAGTGTAAATGGATTGTTCAATGCTTTGCGGGTAAGGGCGAGCATTTGCCCCAGCAACAACTCGCGCACCTTCCAACAAAATAATCGATACACCGAGTGCCGTGATTAAGGGAACAATACGATTAGCATTTCGCAATGGCCGATAAGCAAAACGCTCAACAAACATGGCCAAAGATCCACTGAGTGCCATTGCCACAGGCAACGCTAGCCACAAAGGTAAGGGAGGAATCTGCACCGAGCCAATGGACACACCACTTAATGCAAGATACCCAAAAAACGCGCCCACCATGTAAAATTCGCCATGGGCAAAATTGATCATCTTCAAAATCCCGTACACCATTGTGTATCCAAGGGCGATCAAGGCATAAATCGCACCCTGCGAAGAACCATTAATAAGATACTGAATAAATTCTGCCATCTGAGATTAGGCCAGAGTTTATGCGAACAATTACAAAAGAGAAAGAGCACTAAAAAAAGAAAGAGGCCAAGCTCTCAGGGTTCCCGAAAGCTTGGCCCATATTTTTTTGAAAAAGTTTTTTCGGTACTATTGATTCACTGTCGATTCGCTATGGATTCACTCGTTGTTTAAAGCCTGCGCGATTGCGCTGAGTTTCTAAAATGACGAGTGGTTTGCTAGCATTGCGCTCTTTATCAAGAGTGATAACGCCAGTAACCCCTGCAAACCCTTTGGTGTCATTGATGGCTTTCATCATTCCCGCAGCGTCGGTTTTCATTCCGTTTCTTCGAACGGCATCAGCAACGACGTAAATGGAATCATAGCCAAGAGCCGCCATATCGTTTGGCGCTACTTTTTGGGAAGCATTGTATTTTTTCACAAACTCCTGAACTTTAGGATCGGTGTCTTCATCTGAAAAGTGGCTTGAAAAATAATGACCTACGATGGCTTCGCCACCTAAATCAAACAATTCCTGTCCCGACCATCCATCGCCACCAAGGAATTTTGCAGAAATTCCAAATTGCTTTGCTTGACGAATCATATTGCCCACTTCTTGATAGTAACCAGGAACAAAAAGAATGTCGGGTTTTTTGACTTTAACTTTTGTGAGCTGCGATGAAAAATCTTGATCTTTCGATTGGTAAGAAACTTCCACCACAATTTGGCCGCCCAATTTTACAAAAGTTTCTTTAAAAGCATTTGCAAGTCCGATGGAATAATCCTGAGCGCTATCGGTTATGATTGCTGCCTTTTTTGTCTTCAAATCGTTAAATGCAAACTTCGCCATTGCCATTCCTTGAAAGTCATCAATAAAACAAATGCGCGAAACATATTCACCGGCTTTAGTGACGTTCACGTTTGTTGAAGCAGGGGTCATCAATGGAATTTTTGCTTGTTGAGCAATAGGTGCAGCAGCATTGGTGTTCGATGAAGCAACTGATCCTATGATCACGTTAACTTTGTCGACGTTTACCAATTTTTTTGCAGCATTAGCAGCATCGGTAGTCGTAGATTTATCGTCTTCCACGACAAGTTCAATTTTCATTTCTTTTTTCTTGTTGATTTCCTCTACCGCAATTTTGACACCACTCAGCGTGTCTTTCCCAAAAGCAGCTGTGTTTCCAGAAATTGGAAGAATAATTCCCACTTTGACTGTAGGAATTGCGGACTGCGCAATAGCAGCAACTGTCACAATAGAAGCTATTGAGAGAGTTTTTAATGCATTGCAAAATTTAAAGCGTGTAATTTGACTCATTTATTTTTCCCCTTTTGCCGATTGTTCATAGAACAGAGTGGAGGAAGCTTCAATGCCATCACAAGTCGAAGCCGACGGAAAAAATTCATTAACAGGCGAATTCCTACTTGCGCTTGCTCGTGCCCCGGAACCCGTCCAAGAGGCCATTATTCTTTTTGGAATAAAAGCTATGCGCCCGTATGCGAACTCATTAATTTATCCTTATCCAATGATGTCGCACATGTTGACGATTCTAGAGCCAAACAAGACGGGAACTCAAACAATTCACGATCCACTGGATGAAGAATAAAAGTTCAACTCAATTATTCGCACGGTAAATGGACTGCTAAGCTTTTTGCGATATTACGCGGAGCGCCGTAAACCACAATCTCAAAAGTTCCTCTGAGATTTCCATTCTGAATAATTCTTTCGTGACTTAATTTTCATAAACAAAGGCTGTCATAGCAAGTTAAGATTGCTCTTCAATCATCAGAAGGACATCGCTTATGAAAATGCTCCCACTTGGACTTTCGATAACTTTTTCTTTGTTAATTTCTCAGGCAAGCTTCTCCAACGTTGGAGTTTTTCCAAAAGGATTTCTCACTGAAATGGGCTATCGAAAGGCATCCTCGTTTGCTAGCCAATCACAAATTAAATTCCCTCAGTTTTTTGATTTTCATCTTTTCACGCAACCACAAATTCCTGCTCCACAACTTCTTCCATGGCCTGTGCAATTTGAAGATGCCGAACATTCATTGGGAAATTCAATGATTCAATTTCAGCAATATGGTTTCACCGATGCCTATTGGCATGGAGGCTGCGATCTTCGCGCACGTGCCGAGTCCGAAGTTCGAACGCCCATTGGTGGAAGAATTGAAGCCGGTCACTATGGCTACGAAACTAACGCCGATGGTTCGATGACCAAGTTTTGGACTCCCTGGCCCGAACAAGGTCAAGATATGTATTTTGAAGTCGCGGTGATTGGTGACGATGGACTTCGGTATGAATTTCATCACATCAATCGCAACACGCTTCCTCAAAATATCGTCACTCTTTTAAATCAAGGCAACGCTCGAGTGGAGGCGGGAGAAATTGTGGGTCGCGTGATCCGTTGGCCTGTTCGCGCAGGCGACGGAACTTATTATCATCACATTCATTACAATGTTGTAACCCCCGATGGAACTCGCATAAATCCCGAAGCGATTTCACATCCCATCGAAGATCGAATTGCACCCGAAGTTCAAGGCGTTTACGCGATCACACAAAATAATCAAGTGTTAGATGTGACTCGCTCGAGCAGATTGCAAGGCCAAAAAATAAAAGAGTTTGTTGTCGCAGTTTTTGATCGCAATGATCGGAATGTTTACAAACATCCACCAACGCGTGTGGAATTAAGACAAAATGAAGCAAAATTATCTGGATGGGATTTTCGCAAGGTGCTTTTAAATGAAGATAAAAGTTTTCCAAATATTCATCTGGTGTTTTTAGATTCTCTCACCACGCCCACAGGTCAAAGACTTCGGACTCGTGGAGATTACGAACAAAACTTTTTTTTAATGCGCCTTCCCGTGCCAGCTGATATACAAAATTCTTTAGAAGTTTTAGTCGAAGATTTTGCAGGCACAGCACAAGTTTACAAGATCGAGTTGTAGATGACCCGTAAGCCGATTTTGCCCCCTAAGAGCCACTTTGCTAAACAAATCAAAGAAGTCTTGTTGCAAAATCTTTCTGCGCGCATAGCCCAAAAACAAAAATTTAGTGTTCCCAGACTTCTGCCTCCCCCTACCGAAAGCGGTTTTGTGGCGAGTTTTGATCACAGCAAAATCTATTGGGAGCTTCATGGTCCCGCTCGCACAGAAAAACTTGAAAAACGGCCCATCGTGTTTTGCTACGGACTTGTTTGCTCGATGAATATGTGGCGATATCAAATTGAAAAATTTTCAAAAGATCGCCACTGCATTTTGCTTGATTACCGGGGACATCACAAAAGCGAAATGCCAAAAGACCCCCAGTTAATCAATATCAGCGCAATTGCGAGGGATGTTTCGGCAGTTATTGAAAATTTAGAACTCGAACAAACGCCTCATGTTTGGGGTCACTCCATGGGAGTCAATGTTGCACTAGAACTAGCAGTCAGTCGCCCTGAGCTCGTTCACTCGCTTTGTTTACTTTGCGGCACCGTGAAAAGTCCGTTTAAAGGAATGTTTAATAACGATCTTTTAGAAAAAATTATGGATCCGTTGTTGAAAGCTTACCCTGAAAATCGTGAGGTCTATCATTTGATTTGGCAAACCATTATGGGGCAAACAAAAATCTCCAGAGCCGTAGCGGGAATTGCCGGCTTTAACGAAAAGGCATCTAGTAAAGCTGAGGATTTAGAAGCCTATGTATTAGCAGTTGCGGCTATTGATCCTTCAACATTTTTTCCGCTTCTCAACGAAATGATCCGAGGATTACAGGCTGGTATCGCACCCAAAGTCAAAACCCCTGCCCTCGTCATTGGCGGAACTCATGATTTGGTTACGCCTCTCACGGCTCAAAAAGAAATTGCCCAGCTCATGCCCAACGCCGATTTCGCCGAAGTTCCCGCGGGTTCGCACAATGTGGAATTAGATTTTGGCGATTACGTTTGTTTAAAAGCCGAGGAATATTGGAAGTTAAAAAATCTCCGCTAGTTTTTCTGATCACTTAACGATTATTTTCTATAATTTGTAATTTTAAAGTGGTACTTTAAAATTACATGTATTTTAGAAGTGCAAATCTGGCGACATCTAAGTCATTGTTTTTATGGGGTCCTCGTCAGACTGGGAAAAGTTCCTTACTTAAAAGAACATTCGAAAATGCACTTTTCATAGATTTTTTAAACACTGACGTCTGGCAGTCTTATTCAAAAAGACCTGCATTGTTAAGAGAAACTACCTCACATTTAAAAGCTGGCGATAAAGTCGTTCTCGATGAGATTCAAAAAGTTCCAATGTTGCTTGATGAAGTGCATTGGCTCATTGAAAATAAAAAACTTAATTTTGTGCTTTGTGGTTCAAGCGCTCGAAAGCTTAAACGAGGGCACGCAAACTTATTGGGAGGTCGTGCTTTAAGGTACGAATTATGGGGTCTAACTTCATTTGAGATTGGCGAAACTTTTTCATTAAACAAAGCACTCAATTATGGAAGTTTGCCAAACATCTATGATGAAGCGACGCTCAATCGAGAAATGTTACGCTCCTACTGTTCCGACTATTTAAAAGAAGAAATACAATCCGAAGGACTTGTCAGAAATTTATCCAATTTTGCAAATTTTTTGGAAATTGCTGCCCTTTCAGATACCGAGCAATTGGAGTATTCCACGATTGCAAGAGATGTAGGCGTTTCTTCGGCCACTGTGAAAGCTTATTTTGAAATTCTAGAAGATACGCTCATCGGAAACTCTCTTAAAGTGTATCGAAAACGCCCTAAAAGGCGAATCAGCCTCTCTCCTAAATTTTATTTTTTCGATGTAGGGGTCGTCAATACCTTAGCGAAACGCGGAATCTTAGAGCAAGGCTCAGAACTTTATGGCAAAGCATTCGAAAGTTGGATTCATCATGAGCTACGAAGTTTTAAATCATACAGACAAACAGACTTAGATATTTCTTTTTGGAGGTTGTCGAGCAAAATTGAAGTGGATTTTATATTGAATGATATGGAAGTGGCAATTGAAGTCAAAGCGAGTTCTAGAATACATTCAGATCATCTCAAGGGACTCAACGAACTCAAAATTGATCACCCAAAGGTCAAAAGAAGAATTGTCGTCTGTTTGGAAGAAGTGCCTCGAACTCTCGAAACCGGTATTGAAATTTTGCCTTGGAAATATTTTTTAAAAAAGCTTTGGGCTGGAGAAATTGTTTAACAATTTGGCAAATAAACATGAATGGGAATTTCTTTGCAGAAGGACTCTCCACGCATTAGTAAGGTCAACCGTGAGATATTTGTACTGGCTTTTTTTATTACCGCTAAGTTTTATCGATAGTGAAAAAGTTCATCACATAGGAATTTTATTTTTAAAAAAACTAGGGGTTAAGCATAGAGGCAAAGTTCCCTCAAAGTTGCTTTCAACTTTTGAAATGCCAAACGATCCTAAGGATTCAAAAAAGTCTCCCTTAGCAAAAAAACTTATGGGACTCGATTTTATCCACCCCATTGGGCTCGCGGGCGGTTTTGATAAAAATGGCGAGGCCTTAGAAGGTTTTGCTCAGATGGGCTTTTCGTTTATAGAAGTGGGAACCGTAACTCCGCGAGCTCAAGTCGGAAATCCGCTCCCCAGACTTTTTCGGGACTTTCACGAAAAAGTTATTTTTAATGCCATGGGTTTTAATAATTTGGGTGCAGAAGCCGTTCGAAAAAACATTCTTGAATCGCGGCCTTTTCTTCCTGAATACTTAAAAATAGGAATCAACGTCGGAAAAAATAAAGACACTCCCATTGAGGAAGCCAACCGAGATTACGCCATCTGCCTAAGGGATTTGTATGATGTGGGCGATTATTTTGTTTTAAACGTAAGCTCTCCCAACACTGCGGGCTTGCGAGGTTTGCAAAATTTTCAGGATCTTTCGAAAATTTTAGATTCCGTTCAAAACACCATTGAGCAACGTGAAGTGCGTAAACCCTTTTTGATCAAAGTCGCACCCGAAATTCCCGACGATCTTTTTCGCGAACTGATCATAGAAGTCGAAAAAAACTACCCCATCTCGGGTTGGATTTTGACCAATACCTTGCAACGAAGCTCGCCCTACCCCGAATCCACACAAAAAACGGGGGGAATTAGCGGAGCTCCTTTAATGGACGCCAGTCGCCATGCCCTTCAAGTGGCACGCGCTGTTTCGAAAAAAGTTCTCATTAGCTCAGGGGGTATTTTAAATCCTGATGAAGCCGCGCTTCGAATGGAACTTGGAGCAGATTTAATACAGCTTTATTCTGGCCTGATTTTTGAAGGGCCCTTTATCGTGGGTGATATTTACGAAAGGTTCCTACGATATAAAAGTTAATGTACAAATTGAAGCAATTTCAATTTGCGACTAATGTTCTTTGTTCCATGAATCAAAATAGTAGCAAACACAAAATCGCACTCAGTGGAATCAAATCCACTCATGGTCTTCCTCATTTGGGAAATATTTTAGGAATGATTTTGCCTGCGATTGAACTTCAGCGCACAGGTCTTGAAACCTACTACTTTGTTGCAAATTATCACTCGCTTACCACTGTTCAAGACGCGGCCACTTTACGTCGTGACACGCGAGTCATGGCCGCTGCTATTTTGGCTTTTGGCTATGATCCCAAAATCGGCACTCTGTATTTACAAAGTGATGTCCCTCAGGTTGTAGAACTCATGTGGCTTTTGTCGTGCTCTGTTTCTATGGGAGATCTTTTTCGTGCCCATGCTTTTAAAGCTGCCAAAGATAAAAATGAAGAGGGCACATTGAACATGGCCACTTTTGCCTATCCTGTTTTGATGGCAGCCGACATTCTTGCTTATGATGCAGATGTCGTTCCCGTCGGCAAAGATCAACAGCAACATCTCGAAATGGCTCGTGCCATTGCTAAGCGTTTTAATCATTTTTTTGGCCCTGTATTTAAAGAGCCCAAAGAACTCATTCGCGAAGACGTTGCTGTGGTACCGGGCATCGATGGCGCAAAAATGAGCAAAAGCAAAGGCAATGGCATTGATCCTTTGCTCGAAAGCAAAGCTTTAAAAAAACAAGTCATGGCAATCGTCACCGACTCTAAAGGTTTAGAAGACATCAAAGATCCAAGCACCTGCAACATTGTACAACTTTATAAACTTCTGGCATCAAAAGAAGAAGTTTCCGCGATGGAACAAAAATATCGTGCCGGTAACTATGGATATGGTCATGCAAAACTTGCTTTGCTGGAAAAAATTGAAGAAAAATTTTCGCCCGCGCGTATTGAATTTCAAAAAATCATGGCCGATCAAAGTTATCTTAATCAGGTCTTAAAGGAAGGCGCCGAAAAAGCCCAAGCCAAAGCCGGCGCTGTTTTAAAACGGGCAAGATTAGCCTGTGGTATTGATTGATTTCGATCCATTAAATTTTAGCCCCTCTGGCCAATGGCTCACTTCAATTTCGTGTCCCGAAGGATCCAGCACATACCAAGAAGTGCTGTGAGGATATTCCGTTTGATGAGTGACTTGAGTTTTGAATGTTTTTAGTTTCAAGAGCCATTCAACTTTGTCGCTTACTTGAATGCCAAAATGATAAATCCGATGTTGAGCTTTGTGCTGAGGATTTTTATCATTTGAATCGTCAGCACGTCTGAGTTCTTTTTCTTCGTATAGTGCAATCATACTTTGTTCATTTCGCAAGATCGACCAAGGGGAGCTACCATAAGTCCCGCTTTCGACTTTTTCGAAAGCAAAATGATTTTTGTACCAAAGTTCGGATTCCGCCAAGTGTGCAACGCTAAGATTTAAGTGATCAAAATAAAGTTTCATATATTTACCTTTTCTGCTTTCCTTTTCTGGCCTGAATTGGGCCTGAAATAGAAAATATCGACTTAAGATACTATTGTCACATATTTGCTATTATAGTGACATTTGGCTAACAGACCGCTATTGGAAATGAGATATGAAATCCGACTTCGAAAACTTTTCAAAAAATCTTGCATCTTACTTATTGAAGTATAGGCAAACGCAAGGATTGACCCAAACACAGCTTGCTGAAAAATGTTCGCTGACTCGAGCACTGGTCACCCAAATTGAATCCGGGGGCTCAAATCCCACACTGGAGACGCTTTTAAAAATATCCCACTCATTAGGAATTAGCGTGGAAGAAATGATCAAAGCTCCTGATGAAATGTTTGTGGTGTATCGAAACGAAGATATCCCTTTAGACCGACGAAAAAAGGACGGAGTCACTGTTCGAAAACTGAGTTCCAATTCAAATTCAAATTTGAGTTTAGAGGAAGTGACTTTAGCACCACATGCTCAATTCAAAGGTTCGCCTCACAGAGCGGGAACTTTTGAACTCAGTTATTGCGCGGAAGGTGAGCTGACTTTGTCGTTTGCTCACAATCAAGGGGCAAAACTCAAATCGGGAGATTTTATTCATTTCCCAGGTAACCAAGCTCACACCTATTCAAATCGCGGCAAAGTTCCCTTACGATTCATCAGCCTAGTCTCGTTTGGCCCTTTGACTTCTTGAAGAACTTTCCACATCATCCAGAACGCAACCCAGGAAAAAAAGAACCCTTGTGTCAAAGAGACAATCAGTGAAAAGTGATGGGGGATAAAATCTTCCACCTTTATAAAAGATCCATGCATAAAGAAGAATTTTAGGCACATAAATGTCCAGGAAAGTATGATCGAAATAACTCCTAGGAACACAGATAGCAGTGTGAATCTTTTTCCTGAACGAAAAATCGAAAAAACACCCAGTACGATTCCTAGAATTGAAAGCGTGATCTGCAAAATGTTGTAGATAGGTACTCCTCCAATCTGAAAACCAGCAATTTCCGAAAAGAATAAAATTTTTGTAGCGGAAGAGTGAGTAAACAAATCTAAAAGAATATGCGAAGCGTGTCCTATAAAATACCCCATTGCGAGTTGCGCCCAATGGGGAGTTTTTATTTCTCTGAAGCTTTTAGCTTCGCCATGCACACTATACACAAACTGATTCAAATCAGGTTTTATGACTCGCCAAAATAACCAAAGTGCAAAAACCAATGGAAAGTTTACCAATAAACCCCAGAAGGGATGATGCGAATAATCCTCCATCAACAAAGGCATTGGAATAAAAAAACTCAAATCGGGTCCCATCGCCCCAATCAGAATAAGACTTTTTGTTTCTTTTGTGAGATTTTGGTGAAATTTTCTTGGGATGAGCGTGAGCAAACCCATATGTGAAATCGTGTATGGCATTTTTATACTGTCCTTTCCTGATTCATGTGCTGCTGCTTTTGATTTAAGCTTGCCAAAACACTGTGAAGAGAATGTGAAATCAATAGGTAATATGCATGGAAACAGACTTTGCCCTTTGCAATAAATGACTTATGATTCACCCATGGGTAAAAAGCTTGTCAAAGCTCGTCAAATCAAAAATCCCTTTAAACGATTTCTCATTCTTGGATCAGCAAGTGGTCTAGGCTTAGGATACGCTCCCATTGCCCCGGGCACTTTTGGTTCGCTCCTGGGCATTCCTTTAGGCATCTGGTTGGTCCTTTATCCTACTTGGGCAAGTCTTATTTTTTGCGCGATTTTTTTATTCCTTGCAGTTAAGGTTTCAGACCGTGCGGGTTTGCATTGGGGAAATCGTGATTCTGGTCGAATTGTTATCGACGAAGTTTTGGGGCAAGCCATTGCCATCATCGGCGCAAAACCCTTTTTCATTCAGTATGTGCCCACGCTCCCCACCGAAGGAGGCTTTGCCCGTCACTTTGAGAATGTGAGTGTCGGAAATTTTTTAGATTTATTCAACGCGCTTACCGAACACAAGGAGTCGCTTCTCTACATAGGAATTGCTTTCGGACTTTTTAGACTTTTCGACATCACTAAGCCTAAGCCCGCAAAAAATTTCGACGACATGCCCTCAGGCTGGGGCGTCATGATGGACGATGTGATTGCTGGTTTATATGCCGCACTGGTTTTAAGAATTTTAGCAAAAATTGTTCTTTAGACTGCCTTTCAACTTTGATAGTAGAAAAGAAAATCATTGCGTCGACGTTTTGACGCTCTCGTTGTGTTACCCATTGAAAATGCCATTGCAAAGGCATTTTAGAGTGCTTTCAAATTTCAAATATCGACGTGCAAGTGACTTGTAACCACAATCGATTCTCATGTAAACTTCTAGCAATTAGCTTATTGAGATTGAATTAAACAAATCGAAATGAGTTTTTGGAGGATTATAACTTGCGAAATTTAACATTCATAATTTCACTCTCAATTTTGACTTCGTGTGCCTCATTTTTTGGCAATCGTGGTGAGGAAGGTCCAAATAGAGACCTTGCTGCCGTCGGCATAAAACAATTGGCAAAGGCCGCTGAAAACGATTTTCTCAATATAGAAACGATTGGCAGTTACATGCAGACTTCGGTTTTCAAACTTCGAGATTCACTGAACGATGAACAAAAAAGCAATTTTATTCTCCCACTTGATAATCGCGACCTCGAAAAATGGTCATGGGTACCGGTGATTCGGGATGGTCTGCGATGGGTAGATATGAACCCTGAGCAACAACAGCTTTGCACTATAATGGTACGAATGGCTTTGAGCTTAAGCGGATTCCGAATGGCCGATGATATCCAGACAATTGATAACGCGGACAGAGATCAAACTCGATGGTGGCTAAAACCATTTTTGGACAAAGGACGTGATAATTACACTGTAAAAATTTACGGTGATCCAGCGTCAAATAATTGGGTGTGGAGATTTCATGGACACCATCTAGTTTTAACACTCGCGATGATTAACGGTAAACCTGTTTCCATCAGCCCCACTGTTTTTGGAGTTTTACTTTCGATTGCAGATCCCAATGGTGCATTTGTTCTTTCTGAAGTTCGAACTGAAGCTCATAAATTTGCAATGAGTTTATCTCCGGAACAAAAAGCTGTGGGAGTTTCTGCTGCTCTCCCAGGCGATCTTATTATGGGGAATCGCAAAACTCTTCAAAACCAAGAGCTGAAAAGAGTTTTCCCACTTGGAATAGAAGGGAAAGATTTGACTAAGCGCCAAAAAGCCAATCTTCTGAAAGTCGTCGAAAGATACCTCAATTACTACAAACGAGAGATCGCAGAACAAGAGCTTCAACAGATCGAAGACAAAGGCTTGGACGCCATTGATTTTTTATGGGCTGGCAACATAGAGGCACATAGTTATTTCCGCGTTCAAGGACCCACTTTTGTTTTGGAGCTTGATACTTATAATGGGGATCATTTGCATTTACATACTGTGTATCGCAATCTCATTAACGACAATGGGTATGATGCTTTGCAAGCGCACTATCAAAATGACCATGATTCTGGAAAGTCACATCATCACGTATCAACAGGGGTGACTCACACTCATGTCAGCAAAAAATGATCTTTGATTTATAGGATTTGAAAGTAGGCAATCACATGAAAAACTTGCTCCTTATGCTGACATTATTTTCTTGTTCGCATTCGGGGCAAAATCGAGAAGTTGCCTCAGGCGAAGAACATTTGGATGCGTCGGAAAATATTCCGCTAAGGATTGCTCGATGCGCGCAAGATATTGTCGACTATCGACACGGCGAAGTTGCGGGACTTGAATTTGCGGGGACGGTATTGACCAATCTCCTGCGACAAAACGAATCCAAAAAAAACCAACTCCTTGAGCTCGACACGAGCTGCACAAATTACCTTGAAAACAATCAATCTACTGATATTTCTAGGGCAGAACATCTTGAAGCATTGCAAAAATTGAAAAGCGGCCTGGATAAAAAAGTTTATTTTTTCTTGCGCGGGGTTATCCGTCCTCTGATCTCATGTGAAAGAAAATCCGATGAACACAGAAAAAATCTTTGTTTAAGCACTACTGGAAAAAGGTGGCTTGAGCTGAGAGTCAAAGAGCGTGGAGAAGAACTCACTCAGTATCGCCTCGGCCATAGTGACGGATTGAGGGTTAATGGTCCGCAAGATTACTTCGACAATGAAGATAGATTGTTTATTCAATCGCTTCCCAAAGATTTTGCCGGCTCTGCGATTTCAGATCTTCCTGCTACATTGCAACTCAATTTTAAAGCCGTGAGATATTGGAGCCTTCCTGGAACGAATCGTTTTATTGAACACTTCTTTCCAATCACTCAATAAATCACTTTAGCTATTTAAAAAATGACTCGGTCCAACGGTTCAAAAAAATTCGCCGAGGATCGCTTTCTTCTCTCGCATTTTCGAATTTGCTCCAGTTTGCATATCTCGCCCTAAAAGAAGCAGGACCATCATGATTAATTTTTCCTAAATGCTGGCGGAGAAGAAAGGTGTCGCTCCCAATAGCCTCTTGAAGAATTTTCTTTACGGCAAGCAGCCAAGGAGTTGAAGTCGTTGGACCCGCCTTATCGTAAACATTGAACGCGACAAACCTGTCGTACCCTTTGTACTTATAGGCGGTGCTAAGATAGGCATTGTCCCCTTTTAAAAAACGCATTCCTACAAAAGGTGCCGCTAGGTATATTTGCTCTTTTTCGAGGTAGTTTGCATATTCTTTCATTTTGGTCATGACAGCAGGAAGGAATTCGATGGGAAAAAAGAATTCTGTTTCAAAGGCCCAATCCCAGGGCCTGATTTCAAAATTCCCCGAAATTGCTTGTGCATAATTGTAAACTTTTTTAGTGCCCCCGGAAACGACCTTAGAAATGTTATACGCCGTATTAAAAAATCCATTCCATGACTCCGCATTGTTTGCAATTCCGCTAACGAGGCGTCTCACAATGCTATTTCTAACAAAGGCCGAGATTGTTACCGACTTCGTTCTTCGCCCACCTTCTTTAACCAGCGTTTTGCCTTTTGTTCCTGGAACATCTCTCCAAACTTCTCTACCTGCAATCTCTTGGGCAGTGGCGCGATTCCCTTTTGCCAAAGTGACATCGTCAAATGCCAGCGGCCAAAACAAAGAAAGCCATTCATTTTTTTCCAATTCTTTTACAAAAACACTGCTTTCAAATTTTCCGTCAGGCCCAGCTTTAAACAATTCATCGATATTCATGTGAGAAGTTTGCAATGCGATATCAAAATTATTCTCAATTTTGATAGTGAGCTCGGTAATCACTCCCACCATTCCGGCACCTGCAAGGGCCGAATAAAAAAGATCGGAATTTTCGTTTGGTGATGCTACTTGAACTTGACCTTTTCCGTTGACGATTCGAAGTGCAAGCACCATCCCCGCGAAACCAGTTTTTGTGATTCCCGTTCCATGAGTGTTTGTCGATACCACACCGGCTAGAGTTTGAGCTTGTGTTGAGCCTAGATTTGGAAGAGCAAGTCCAATTTCACCCAGTTGCTGAACGATTGATTTTAGGGTCTGACCTGCGCCAATAACAGCCGTGAGTTTTTCCTTGTTGTAACGAATCGCTTTGATGAGATTATGGGTTCCCAACAAAATTTCTTCTGCCTGGGTGATTTGAGACCAAGAGTGTCCTGAGCCAACGGGTCGCACTTTCCAACTATTCTCGTATGCCAATCTGACAACTTCAGCAACTTCTTCCTCAGTGCTGGGTTCAACATACACGGGCACCGAATTTTGCACCGTTGAACCATGATTTTTCCAATTGACGTTGTCTTCGCATTTCATAGCGCTCGTCACATTTTTGCGAGTATTTTTAAAAAGAAAATCGCAATTGAGCGCTGCTCGGGCCTTCGCTGGGCTTCGATCGTTTTGCAAAGTTGCACAAGATTGAGCCAACAATAGAATCGCTAAAGTTCCCGACAGGCTTCCCGATTTTAGTGTCAAATTCATGACCGTCATCCTTCCGATAGATTCTCAGGGAACTGAGTAATGAAATTCTTTTCCAAAACTTTATCCCCACTTAATACTAAACTTGAGAGAGAATTTTTTCAAAGACAAAATCGCGTCATCCATAATCTGAAGGTTCTCAATGCTTCCTAGGTCATTTGAAATGTTTGAGCACCGCTTGGCGAGTCAGTGGACCAAAATGCCCAGGAAACACAACGTTAGCCTTAGGAGCCATTGCAGACATGACATGATTGACGTCTAAGCGGTTAGCGATGAGATCACACATAAAAAAATGTGTTTCGGCACTCGAACCAAAAATAGATCCTCTCAGCAAATCTCCAACAAAAAGCACATCGCCCAAGAAGACAACAAGCGAACCGGGAGTATGCCCCGACAAGGCGCTCACCGTAGCTTCTACTTTAGAGAGCGTCGTCAGATCAAGCGATGCCTGTACCCAAACGTCGACCTGTATGGGGGAATAGGTTGCAGAAATGTCGGGATTATGGCGAAGACGGGCAATCCAGTTTGTGGGACAAATGGGGTCGTTTTTTCCGCTTTCAAACATGTGACGATCGCCCACTCCTGCCACAATTTTAGCGCCAAAATTCTTTTTGAAATAATTCGCTCCGCCAGCGTGATCGGCGTGCCCATGGGTAAGAACCACGGCCCGAATATTCTTAGGATCAAGTCCTGATTCCCGCATTTTTACCGTCAACTTTTCGGCGTTCTTCTCGTGACCACTATCAACGAGAATCAAATCACCGTTTTGTGAAATGACATGCACGTTTGCTGAGTTGAGAGTGATTGTCACAACATCAAACCCCGTTGAGCGATACGTGCGTACGGAGCCGCAACTGGCGATTAAGAGCAAAGCAAGGTAATTAAAAATGAAACGGACCATTGATCAAACTTTACGGTTAAATTTAGGGTTTCACAACATTGGAGAGACCCCGAATTTTAGCAGTTCCCACTCCGACGTCGGAGTGAAACACTCTCTTCATTACAAAATCGTTAAGTTTCGCACTTTTGCTTATCTTGGTTAAAAGTCTGGGATTTGAATTTTCTATTTTCCTTTTGAATTCTTGGGAACTACTCGAAGGCACAAAAAGCTTAGCTCTGATTACCGACGATCCAGATGCTCCCGATCCCGAAAATCCCCAAATGACTTGGGTTCACTGGGTGGTCTACAATATTCCCAGCGAAATCCCTGGTCTTGTAAAAGCTTTAGCAAGAGACACTTTGGTTTTTCCTACAAAAAAGTTTCGCCTTAAATTCATGATCGAAAATTCCCTAAGGAAAAAAATTCCATCCGTTGATGATCGAGGCTGGATGCACACCATTTGTCATCTGCATTTCAAGACTTTCAGCAGCCAAGTAAGTACGCTTTAAAAATATGACAACATCTTCATTATTGAAATTTTTAGTGAGAAACCCAGCTGGGATTGATGGCTTAAAATCCAATGGAAATAGAGGTACAAAAATTGCTGAATTTCCACTTTCTGCACTCCGACCTCGGTATTCGAGGACTGCGGACTTTGGATAGCCCAGCAAAGTTCCCCAAAAAGTATGGCGTTCAGCTTCGGACCCAAGTGATGCAGCTTTCTTTTCCACAAATTCAAACAAGGCGTCTCCATCGCAATTTAGAAAATACTTTTGAAGCTCAGTCTTTGATCCCACCCAAAGAATTGGGCCGGAGATATGATCCTTCAACTTCCAAACGAGGTCTGAGTTTTGAATCACTCCCTGACTCCAAGAATCTTTCCACGCTTTCTCAAATGTTGATTGTTCAAAGGCTCGAATGATTGATAAAGGTTTAATTCTCGCGAGTGTGGCTAAAAATTCCGTACGAAGAATGAAGTTCAAACATTGATCCAGTTGCGGGTGCATAATTTTCACTAAAGTCTGTTGTTTGCTGCCAAACAACTTCTATTTTTTCAGCGCGAATACTGTGCACAAAAAATGCAAGAGCCGCCCTAATCCTCACGGACGAGGGCGGCCCAATGGATGGCCTCTGAAAAGGAGAGTCCATATGCACGATATTCACAGTATCCTGCAACTGATCCTAGAACTAGTACGTTTATGCAAACTACTAGTTCTTCTATCGGCGCATGTCGGTAGGGTCTTGAGTCGAAAAAGAAGAAGGAGAAAAGACAAATAAAGTCAGAATAAAAATCTCTACACTAGAAGAGTTCTAACTCTAACAAACTGCTAAGGAATGCTCCCTTGTCCGTGGGGTCCTCAATTGATTTTTTACAAAACAAACCTGGAAAAATTCTGACGCTTCTCCTTCTCAAACACAAACACCAAAATTTTCCGCAACTTAACGCGCGCACAAATCCCTTTGAACTTTTCAATTTGATTCTTTACAACACCATACAATCGTATACCATACAAATGTATGGAGATAATATTCGGGAAAATCGCAAGAAAAGTCTCAGATAACTATTTTCACTTTGCTCATAGCTGCGTTGCGGCACTTTTGGGGTCTTTGGGGCATTTGGTCCAGATCCTGCTATGGCCAAAACCCCGTAGCTGGGGAGAAGCGGAGCGTCCATTGTGGAACTTCCTTCTTAATCCTGATCGACCCAAGAAAAGACTTGAAGTCGCCCAGTGTTCATTCTTAAAACGTAAACTCATCAAGTAGGAGGACTCTCACAATGGCACTCAACCCAGAAAAACAAAAAGCACTCGAAGCAGCACTCGGCGCAATCGAACGTCAGTTCGGCAAAGGCGCAATCATGAAATTAGGTTCGGGCTCAACCCTTACTGAAGGAATTCAAGTGGTGCCAACCGGTTCCATTGGTCTCGACATCGCGCTTGGCGTGGGCGGACTTCCTCGTGGACGAATTATTGAAATCTACGGGCCTGAAGCTTCTGGTAAAACAACCATGACTCTTCAAGCAGCTGCAGAATGCCAAAAACAAGGTGGCACTGTTGCTTTTATCGACGCAGAACACGCGCTTGATATCACGTACGCTCGCAAACTCGGTGTGAAAGTTGAAGATGTTTTAATTTCTCAACCTGACACTGGTGAACAAGCTCTTGAAATTGCCGATATGCTAGTTCGTTCTGCCTCAGTAGACATGGTCGTTATCGACTCTGTTGCAGCTCTTGTTCCCAAGGCCGAAATCGAAGGCGAAATGGGCGACTCACACATGGGTCTTCAAGCTCGACTGATGAGCCAAGCACTTCGCAAACTCACGGCATCCATTAACCGCTCCAACACCATGGTGGTCTTTATCAACCAACTTCGCATGAAGATTGGTGTGATGTTTGGATCTCCAGAAACAACGACTGGTGGAAACGCACTGAAGTTTTATGCCTCTGTTCGTCTCGATATCCGTCGCATTTCTCCTATCAAAAATGGTGATGAAGTGATTGGTTCCCGCATTCGTGTCAAAGTTGTTAAAAACAAAGTCTCTCCTCCCTTCAAGCAAGCAGAGTTCGACATGATGCATGGAGAAGGAACTTTCCGTCTTGGCGAATTGATCGACATCGCTTCGGACAACGGCATCGTTGAAAAAAGTGGTTCTTGGTACAGCTACAAAGGTGAGCGCATCGGCCAAGGACGCGACAACTCTGTTGCCTTTATCAAAACAAATCCCGACATCGAAAAATCCATTGCAAATGAAATTTATACAAAGTTCGGTATCACTCAGCGTGTTAATAACCAAGCGACTTCAACACAGTCTGCTAATCCTAAAGACTCGGCTAAAGAAAGCGCTAAAGATTCTGCAAAAGAAACTGCAAAATCTAGTACCACCGCTTCAAGCACGACTACACAAAGTGCTGTCAAAGCCGCAGCTCCAACGGTTGCCGCGAAAGCGCCTGCTAATGGAAAAGTTGCTCACGCGTAAATTTATTTTCTAAGACTCGCCATAGTCTTTGAGAGCCCGTAGAACCTGCAAGGGTTTTACGGGCTCTTTTTTTATCATCTCAGGTTAAAATTCAAAGTAAGAATTGACTCGACTTTTTGCCCAGATGCATTTTTTGCAGTGACTTTGATGGTCATGATTCGACCCCCATAACATTTTGGGCCAAGCGGTCCATACTGTAGAGTTCCACTTAAAGTAGAAATTTGATTGAATGCATAAGCGGTGTTCGCACTGTAGACTCCACAGGACGGCGAAGCTTTATCAAATGAAAAAGTTGCAGAAACGCTGGCTGCATTTGTACTACTCCATGTGATTGGCACTTTTGTTAAATTTGCTTTCAAACTGACACTGCTTAATCCGTTGGAGTTAACACTTATTTGAGGAGCGGCTTCGGGTCCTACATCAATCATCAAAGTTGAGGTCTTGGAAAATCCATAATTGTTTGCCGTCGCATGAATTTTAATTTTTCGACCAGCGTAGCAGGAAGCCGACAAAGGACCCCAAGTGTATGAACCTGAAAGGTTATTTACAATTGGTGAAAATGTATATTGTGTCCCACCCACGATTCCACAACCCGGCACTGATGCATCAACTTCATAAGTGGCATTCATGCTAGTAGCTTCACTTGAAGTCCAACTCAAAGGAACAGATTGACCCGCTGCAACTGAAACGCTGTTCTTCGAATTTGATAGCAATGAAACTTGAGGCGCATTGATTACAAGATCTTTTGTGCGATTTTGAATCGCAAGAATCATTGAATCACCTCCTGAAATCCATCCAGCATAGGAATTTCCATTGGCATTTTTTGTTTGATTCACATAAGCAGAAAGCGCAATGTTCATCGCTCCATCAGCTACTGTATTCACTGAGGTTATGGGATAAAAAAGTGAATGAGACATCCCTCCAGAAGGAGGAATCACGTTCGGATAGTTTGTCGCACCCGAAGCCGCTCCACTAATGGCGACATACGCACCTCCACTTTCATACTGCCCACCACAAATGTTTCCTGTGGAATTGTGATTCTGCTCAACTTGAGTGTAGATGCTAAAATTGTTTCCTTTTTTCGCAGGCACTGAAAGATTCAACATTGGTGTTAGCGAAGTTCCAACGTAAGCAAGTTTTTCAGTTCCTGACCCATACTGATTCCAAATGTTTTGAAAATAACTCGAGTATTGCAAATCAACGCCTTGGCATTCGGGTTGTGAATCTTCAACCCACACGTCTAAGGTCATTCCGGGCATCAGAGCCAAGGATCCCCACGTACATCCGTCACTTACATACTGAGAGATTTGAGGATAAATTCTATTTGAATTTTTTGTGATATTTCCAACCCCGTAGAGTTTAATGTCTCCATATTGCTGAGCACAAACAGACTGGCCAGATCCAGAGCCAGATAAAGGCGAGCCAACCACCATGCTCCCAGACCATGAGTGAATTGCGTATGCTGCGCCCGACGCTTGATAATTGAAAACTTGGCCATTCAAAATTGCAATGGCCCTACCTTCGTCTGGAATTCTGACATCAAAGGGTTTGACGTAACCATCATTGATACAACTGAGATAATTTACCGCAGGCAAAGTATACTTATAGTGCCGTGGAGCTTTACATGTGACGGATGTACTTTGGGCAAAACTTTGCGAACTCAAAACGAAGCCCAATGATAGGGCGATATAGTGTTTAACTTGGATCATAAAACCTCCTTAAAACTCATGTGACTCGTATTATTTATCTAAATTCTTCTCGTGATATTGCAGTATCATCTTAAAAAAACTTTTGTTAATCGCAGCGCGAATACGTATTTCTTCCATTCCCAAACGATCAGGCAAAGAACCAAAATTGGGTCGCCCTACGCCTCTGGCATATTCCCACGAAATCATTTGGGCACTTTCGGGTTTTGAAAATCGAACAGATAAACTTTTTAAAAAATCAAAATCAGATTTAGAAATTGATTTCACTGCTTCGTCTTCTAAAATGCCTTTCAGCCTTTGCTGTTCCGTTGGCAACAAAGGCTTTTCCGAACACAAAAGTTTCAATTTTTGCTGTTCTAATTCTAATTGGCGATTTTGTATTTCTTTCTTTTCTCGTTCAACCTCGTCCTCGGCATACCTCAACTCTCCTAACGTTTTGGGCGCAAGGTGTACTTGCTCCCGAGCTTCTGACTGCGCCCAAGTCTGAGGGCAAATCAAAAAAAATAAAACTAACGATAAAGAAACAAAATTCGCCTTACTCATAGTCTATCGCTCTCTTAGCCCTGATCGAAATGCTTGTTCATTTATCAAACAACTTGCCGGCATATCGCCCTCTGAAATCACTTCAGCATTTGAAAATGGATTGTCTATTTCCGTTATACCGCCGTAAGTAGAATTTGCTGGATTCTTTTTTGGAATGATGATCAACCCATGTGACACTTGCTGGAGAATCCACTGGTCAGGCATATTTATAAAACCAAAATCCGATGCCCGCACCACTCTTTCGTGATACACCGGGGCCTTGTCGCCCCCGCGACTCCAAACAGGAAACATCTCATAGCGAATACCCACAGCAAGTTTATTTGCTTCCTCGATCACAAGGAGTCGTGTCACAATAGTGTTTGGCACATGATCGAAGTTTTTAATATTGCTGCGAAGAATCTCATCTGCAATTTTTTGTCGAGGATCCGAAATTTTGCAATCAGCAATTACCTTAACAGTAGGCAACTTTACAATTTGATTCGGCAAAGTGGAAGCGGGATTTCGAATGGACAAACTTGAACAAGCAGAAAACGATAAAGTGGATGTAATTAGTGCAAGCAAAGATAATCTTGCGCCGATATTTCTTTGAATGAATTGTTGATGTTTAGTGTTCATAATTTCTCCTCTATATGATTGGAGTGAGAAAAAGAAAATAACGTGCACCCCACCCTCCATACATATGCTGACGGAATGCGCACCCAATCGGTTCACAAAATTCATAAATTTGAAATGAGCTGGCGGTTAAGAACTAAAGTGCAAGAATCAAATCTTGGATTTGTTTGTCGATTTCGTCTTTCGACATTCCCCTATTTTTTAAATCTTCTCGTGTTTTACTAATAATAATGTCTTTAAAATCTTGCTCTGAAGATATTTCAAGTGTTTTGAGTTTCTCGTCCAACTCCGGGAAAATCTCAAGATTTTCTGTCTCATCTTGGAGCCGCTTTGCCAGTTCTTGATTTTCTTTCAGCTGTACTTGAAGATCCATCACAGTTTGCTTTGTCAGAACCACAAGCACAACCGCCGCATAGAGATCACGGATTCTTGTACTCACTACTTCTGCCATGAGTGGAGTACTATATTTTTTTTGAAGTTCGGCACGTACAGCATTCGTTCCCTTCTCCGATAAAATCTGAGCGAGCTTTGAAATCTCGTCTGCATGGAAGCGAGGTTTATAGATAGGCAACACTGCTGGCATGTTTGTGGCAAGCATTGAAGGAATGTTAATGGCAGTTAAGATGACAAGCTCAGCGACCCTAGAATTTTTTGTACTCACTAATTTCTCAACAGCGTAATGTAATTTTCGAGGTGCTTTGTAAATCCCAAGTTTAGTGAGGGCATCATTTACACTGTGGGTTGCAACAAGCTGCTCAACTCTTGAAACAACGGCTTCTTCCCCCACTTCCAGATAACGATTAGACCAAGATATTCGATGAACAATTTGATAAATTCGAGAAACCACTAGCGAAGCTTTCTTCGATGTCAATTGATTTTTATGAACTAGGTTCACTAGATAGCCTAATGTTTTATCGAGATTTTTCTTTTCAATTTCGGATGCGCTTTCGTAAAATTTTTCTAAATTCAAAGGATCAAATAGACCCTGATGAACATTCTGTTCAAAAAATCGCATCCAATCCTCTTTAGTGCGCAGAGGATCTAAGGGAGCTTTGATTATTATTTTTTGAAGCGATTTTGCGCAGCTTTGAAGATCATTAGTCGAAGTCGATGCAGGAACACGGTCATTTAAAATGAATTGCTTGTGAAAAATCTGCGCATATAAAAAACAAGATGTCATACCTATGGCGAGGCGAATACAATATTCAATAAAAATTCTTGCCATAAAAAAATATAGCAGAAAGAGATGAAAGGATTCATCAAAAATAAATTTGGTTAAGGAATGAACCAAACACTTCTCCTCACCGTCTTGATGGAACACAGGGGGTGCTTATGTCCATTTTTATTTTCAAAGGAATTGCTAAAAAATCGTTTATAACTTTTGTGTTCACGGGACTTAGCAGTTCAATTTCACTACAAACTATAGGTCTAAGTTTGTTAACTTCGTGTGCTACCGCACCAGGAATGAATCGTTCGACCGCGTCGGTGTCGAATGAAGTTCTACAGAGTATTTTAAAACAACAATCAGACATCATTAGTGAGTTAACTCAACTTGAAGCCGATCGAGCATCACTATTGGCTTTTGAACGTGATTTAGAAGAGGCACAGGTTGATGTGAAATCAGGAAAAGTCACGGTTAGTTGGGGTTCTGCAGCAGTCGGATCAGGACTGCTCATTGGCGCCGGAGCAAGACTTGTGGCAAACCAAGAAAAATCTCTTTTAGAAGCTATGATTAAAACCGGTGGTGCCAATGCCGATCTCTCGGTAGATGCCCCTTCCGTAATAGTCGCAGGTGTTGCAATCATAATTTCGGCCTACGGATTTTATAAAGTTCACGACGGTGTGAAAACGTATCTTAGCTCAGTGGAAAAACGCGACTCATTGATTTCCTCAATTGCATATTTCAAACTACGAGTAACTCAAGCTGAAGAGAATCTAAAAACAAAAAAATCCGAACTCGACAGAGTCGTGTTGCGATTACAAAATTCTCAGTAATTTCATTTCGGAAAATTAATTTCAAGAAATATTAATATTGCGTGAAGAGTGAACCTAACGCAAAAAAGTAGCGTCTTAATGTTATTCGGGGGGCAACTATGACTGTGTTTTTCAAATATTTTACAAAATCAAACAATTCTCAATTTTCGTTCCAACATATCGGACTTGGTATTTTATTCTTTGCACTCACAAATCAGGTAACCGCGCAGACCGACGGAAGCGGACCCTCTGGTTGGTGCGGGTATTACGGTGTTAACACCGGTACTCATACTTCGCTGGGAATGAAACCAACTACAGGAACAAAATGGGACACTTCGTTCATTTCTGTTCCGTGCATGGGCGCAAGCATCGCTTCAAGTTGCCCAAGTGGCTACAATCGACTTCAATTTGGTACTTTTTCTTGGGCGATCGACTCCGCGGCCGACACCTCTTTTACTTGTGTTAAAAAAGCCGAGATCCCTAGCAAACTCGCCGACTCGATGAATGTCGAAGGAATGTTTTGTGGTGCAAGCATTCTCAATTCAGGAAATCGTTCATCCATAAGTCTTGACTCATCAAGCTCAAACGCAGACGTGACTTGCCAAGGAAAGCGGCCCTACCTAGACGGATGCCCCACGGGATATACTCCAACCTACTGGGCTGCGGTTTCGTATTCCGACGACAGTTCAGCTGATTACATTTACACGTGCATGCGAAATACCAAACAAGCTGCTAAAACAGACGATCGCCGCGGTGCCTATTGTGGTTTTTCCATGAATAACTACGGCAATCGTTATGCAATTGCAAGTCAAGGCACCTACTCGACATCCGCTTCTGTGCAATGTTTAGGAAACGACATTGTGACCCAAGGCTGCCCTGCAAACTACAAAAAACTTAGTTTTTCTGTGCGAAGCTGGAGTGATGATAGTTCGGCCGATACGATTTCAACGTGCATAAATACTTTGAGCTCCCAATGCGATACCAGTGGGTCGGGATCTTCCAATGTTCAATGCGCAATTGATGGTGCGTGGAGTGCGCTGAGTGTTGAAGCGGGTGTCGATAACTTTCTATACGATGTGAAGTATTGTAACTCACCGGTTCCTCAAGGCACGGGAAAAACCTGCCAAGTTGAAAGTGGTTTCACTCTAGCTGCCACCTCACCCATTGCCAAAGAAATCAAAAAACAAAATGTTTGTGCTTCTGGATATCTTCTAAAAAATTCTCAATGCCAAGTAGATTTGAGTGGAAAGATGGGCTTGGTAAATATTTTTGAGGAAAGCGCATTGCGAACTTCTTACGTCACCGCGAACACAGGAGCACAAACAATTTACTACAAACTTGTCACGCTCAAATCGGGGGATTTGGTACGTTTAAGAGGTCAAGCAGAGTTAACTAACGACACCACAACGCCGATCTCAGGAACCGTATACTTAACCGTTGGGGGCCAGCAGTTATCACAGTCATTCTCCGAAAACGTGATCGTCGATCAAGTGCATCATTTACCATTTTGGGCAGACGCCGTTTATCAAGCCCCTTATGACGGAAATTTTTATTTTGAATTAAAAGTTATAGCTTCGCGAAGTGATTCATCCCCTAGTGTCTTGGTTGAAAGCGGCTATGGACACTTGGTGATTGAGCATTATCGCCCTTTAAGTGAAAGCAATATCAGCACGACAAAAGGAGTCGCGGGTATTGTCAATTCCAAAAGCGTGACTTCGTCCTCCTACGGTGGAGTGCCTTTTTATCTCTACCCTGTTGTCTCAGTCAGTAGTCAGGCACTTGCTGGAGATTTGTATCGAATGTTTGGCCAAACAACTTCTGTTTATTCATCTTACGACATGCATGGATCAGCGCTTTGGGCGAATGGAAGTCAGATCAGTCCTTGGGCAACCCAAGACCACGTATGGAACACGGCTTACAATCCTAACTGGACTGATGGAATTTATACGTCTTCCCTTGCTTCAAGTATCCAATTTACCGCCACAATGCACACGTCTATTGGTACTTGGAATCCGGTTGGAGCAGGACACATCCTTGGTACGCAATTTCGACAAGCGAGCAACTCGAATTTTTCGCAGTTACAATTTTTAAAGAGCTCGACGCAAACCGCAATCGCAGCCACCTACAAAATTCAAGCAAACGCCGGAAATCATAACGTGAACGGAAAATCTGTCACGCTTAAGGCAGGAGAAACTTTAAGAATTCGAAATCAAACTCAGTTCTCATATCCAGGTCGATCAAGCAATCCAGTTTATTGCCAGACACAAGTGTACGTTTATTCGGGAGCAACTTTGCATTCCACGAGTACCCTCGCTCAAAAATACATGAACAATCAAATGGGAGGAATACCTTTATACAACGATGAGCTATTCACCGCTCCAAGCGACGGAACATACGCCGTCTACAACTATGCCGCGTGCAGCGCTCAACGCAGCATCATTGTGAATGTTTCCAATTCCTCGCTGTTGATAGAACATTTTGGAAAATAAATAGTTAAAGAAGGCTAAAAATTATGGCAAATAAATCAAAATGTTTTACTCAAATTGCTTACAAAAGATATGCACTATTTTTACTTTGCACCTTGTCCGCCGTAACAAAAGCAGACGATGCCAAAAAGCCTACTTACACTTCATCGGCTCGCTTAAAAGACGGAACAAAGATTTCTCAAGTTCCCGAGGAAATATCAAAAGATCATGTTGATGTTTTTAACCGATGCATGGGAACTGCATGCGATGCTTTTCCAGACAATCGCTATATTGAACCCATTTTTACAAATCCTAAAATGAAGTTTTCTGGCCCCAGTTATAAAGATAAAGACGGACGTTCATTCCAAGGTCAGTTTCTTCAAAATGGAAAGGTGGTAGATGGCGTTCCTAAATCAGGCCCCTTTGTGGGAATTGCGAAATACGAAGATTCCCCTCACCTTGAATTAAAATACCCATCTGGAATGACAGTAGAGGAAGCGCAAAGGCATGGTAAAGGGCATTACCATTTTAAAATCTCACACCAAGGTTCTGTAAAGCGTCCCAATGACAATCTGAGCATATTTACAGATCCCGATGGGAGCGGTGGAAAGGTGATTGCAGAAGATACTCAAGGTTCGATCATCGAAACAAACGTCACTGCTATTCACGCAGTCCGTTCGCAACTCATCAGACAATAATTTTTTACAAGTTGATTAATATAGTTTTTATTCATTTTTCTTAAAGTCATCGTCCAACTCAAGAGACTCGCCGGGCAAATCAATCAGTGTTTGAGTGATGCGTGTAGGATCGCGTTTTTGAAACTCAGGTTTTTCATCCCCCTTCTGTGAAGAAGAAGCCGTGGGATTTTTTTGAGCTTGCAAGGAATTTGGAATTGTTCCCAAAGTCGGATTTCCCGTTCGCAACGGACGAGGGCCAATTCCTGCACTTTGGATTCTAGGCTGGGTAACGTTTGCTTTTGCAGTATTTTGCAAAGATGGAGTGACAGTCGCTTTTCGAGATTCACCACTTGCAGTGCTCGCAAAACTTTCGTTCGCTGGATTCAAATTACGTGGTGTTGGATTGTGAACTTTCCCGGATGTTTGCACTGGAATATTCAATAGCACTTCATTTTCGCGAGAATTTTTTGAAGCTTCGTCTAATTTTAAACTAGACCCCGTATCAACTGTCACCGGTACAACTTTGTTAGGAGCCTGACGAGTCGTCCATTTTTGTCCGTCATTTCCCGCGCTAATTCCACGAAGCTGTAAATCAAAATCCGCTGGACTGGATGCATTGTCCAGCGCCATTTCTTTTGTAATCAACCCTCGAGTAAAAAGTGACATCAAATGCTGGTCAAAAGTTTGCATTCCATAGACTTCATGACCTTGTTCCATAGCCGTTCTAATTTGATCAGTTTTTGCAACATCAAGAAGGCAGCTTTTCACAAAGGGAGTGTTCACTAAAACTTCCACCGCAGGAACAAAACCTCTTGGAGGTTCACCCGGGGGGCCTGCTCTCGGAAGTAATCTTTGAGACACAATACACGAAAGTGCCGACGCAAATTGCAATCTCACTTCGCGCTGCGCTTCGGGCTCAAAAACTCCAATGATTCTGTTAACGGTTTCAATGGCATCTTTGGTATGCAAAGTGGAAATAACTAAATGACCCGTCTCGGCTGCACTCAATGCTGTTTGAATGGTTTCTTTGTCGCGCAACTCACCAATCATGATCACATCAGGATCTTGCCGGAGAGCAGCCTTTAATCCTATTGCAAAACTTTCGGTATCAAAACCGACTTCGCGTTGGCTAACAATGGATTTTCGATCGTTGATCACATATTCGATGGGATCTTCAATTGTAACAATATGACCCGAGCGCACTTGGTTCCACTCATTCAAACATGCGGCCACGGTTGTGGATTTTCCAGAACCGGTAATTCCCGTAACTAAAACTAAACCTCGAGGAGAAGTGGCAAATTTTTGCACTACTGGTGGTAAACCCAGTTCTTGCAAATTTCTAATTTCAAATGGAATGTGTCTGCCCACAATTCCAATGTTTCCCCGATAGCGATAAATATTTAAACGAAAGCGCCCCACTCCCGCCAGCATGTATGCCATATCAACTTCTTTACCGGCCTCAAATTCGGGACGTAGTCGTTGGGGGATGATTCCTTCACATATATCCGTAAGTTCATCAATTGTGTTGGCAACAAATTTTCGAGACAAAACTCTTAACTCATCATGGATGCGAACCACAGGGGGAAGCCCGGTTTTCAAATGCACATCGCTTGCCCCACCCTCAACAGCGCGGCGCAAGATTTCTTGAAAGGCTTTAATGGCCTCGACTGAAGTGTTTTCCATGAGCTTCTCTAGTGTGACATGAGTTTTCGTTGGATTCATCTCAAACTCAGGCTATTAAGGTTTTTCTATGACTCAAAGTTTTGACTTAATGAATATCTTGATGAAGATCCTCCTCTTTACACCTCCCTTTATTCTTTCGCTGTCTTTTCATGAATTCGCGCACGCTTGGATGGCCAACAAAATGGGCGACCCCACCGCCAAATATTTAGGCCGATTAACCGTCGATCCTATGGCCCATATTTCACTTTTTGGAACTGTCATTTTACCTGCAATATTTTTGGTTATCGGCGGTCCCCTATTTGGCTGGGCAAACCCCGTCCCAGTGGACATGCGCAATTTTAAAAAACCACGAGTGGGAATGGCAATAGTTGCAGCAGCTGGGCCTGCCTCAAATATTTTGCTCGCCATAATTTTTGCATTTTTGCTCTCGCTTTTACCCGATGAAGCTCTTTTAAAATCACTTCGAAATGCGGGGCAATTAGGAACCATGGGTGCTGCAGCTGAAATGCTGAGGCTTGCAATTTTGCTCAATCTTGGACTGGCATTTTTTAATTTGATCCCTCTTCCGCCTCTTGATGGAAGCCGCATTGTTCAAGGATTTGTGAGTGCAAAAACCGCCTTAAAGCTTGATCAACTTGCTCAGTATTCTTTCTATATTTTTCTCTTTCTCATGTGGAGTAACGCATTGCGCGTTTTGGGGATTCCAATCTACTTATTTTATTCATTTTTACATGAAGTCTTTGGACTGCCAATGATTCTCCCGAATGCCTAGCACAAAGTGGATGGTGGGCGTGTTCGCTCGTTTTAATTTGCGCCAAACATCTAAAATTATAAGAATTTTTTAAGAACAAAAAAATTTTCGCACTGCTGGCAAACTGTGGGCTTTTTGACGATCCCATGTTAAACCTAAATCCAAGTGGGCAACATTATTCCAACATCTGTACCGAGTTTTTTAAAACGTGGTGGCACCGTTCAAATTGACTGCCAAGTTCACCTTCCAATGTTTGAAGGTCCTTTGGATTTGCTTTTGCATTTGATCAAAAGCCACGAACTAGACATCATCAATCTTCCGGTCGCCAAAATCACTTCGCAGTATCTTAACTATTTGGACTACATGCGCGAAATGAATCTCGACATCGCGAGTGAATATTTGGTGATGGCGGCAACACTGACTTACCTAAAGAGTCAAATGATCGTCCCTAAAAGTCCGCTTGAAGAAGCCACCGCAAAAGATCCACGCGCACAATTGATTCGAAAACTGATCGAGTTAAAAAGCTATAAAGAACTTGCTTTGGATCTTTCGCGTAGACCTCGGCTGTACCGAGATGTTTTTCTTGCTAAAAACACTGGTGCTGAAGAAATCGAAGCAGGAATTGAGGCCGAGGTTGCTCTGTCAAATCCCTTTCAATTATCTCAAGCACTTCTCAATGTTCTTGAACGCCAAAAAGTCTATGTTCACAAAGTTGTAAGTGACGAAGTTCCCATTGCAAGTTGCGTTTCAAAAATTGTTGATGTGATGAAATTTCAAGAGCGCGTAAAATTTAATGATTTACTGCCCCAAACTTCCCGCCCCCAAGATACGATTTCCATGTTTCTCGGTATTCTTGAAATGGCCCGAATGCAAATCACTGGCATAGATCAAAATGAAATTTTTGGACCCATCGAAATATTCCGTCGAGTGGATGCACAAGACGTTGAACAAGCCAATCGACTCATCAAGGGACTCAGCTGGCAATAAGCGCCACTAAAATAAGGACACACAGATATATGGCAAAAAAGAAAAAATCTAAAGCTGTCGAGATCGTTGAATCAGAAGCAACTCAAACAATTCAAGCTACAGGCAATCCTTCATCTGCTCTTTTAGATGAATTTAAAATCGAAGAATTAGATACTCGTGATGAAGTTGCTGTTGAAATCCAAACTGCTTCAATCGAAATCGAAGCAAATGAAGTTAAAGCTGATGCCGACGTTGGTGAAGTTCTTGTAAGTGACGCTGTCGAAGCATCAAATGTAGGCGATGCCGAAAATGCCAAACTTCTCATCACAGATCGCACGCAAATCAAACAAGTTTTGGAAGCAATAATTTTTTCTGCTCCAAAAGCCATGAGCACCATTCGTCTGCGAAATTTGCTCAACCATTTTAATTACGACAGTGCTCCTATGGTGGAAATTCTTGACGAAATGATTGCCGAAACTTCGGACCGAGGTTTCCAATTAATCAAAGTCGCAGGGGGATACCAGTTCCGCAGTCATCCCGAACATTCGGAAGTTCTTCAGAAACTTTTAGAAGACAAACCTGCTCGCCTTTCCGCATCTGCACTTGAGGTGCTCTCCATTGTTGCCTACAAACAACCTGTATCTCGCGGAGACATTGATTCTGTTCGCGGAGTGGATTCGGGACATTTGATGAAGGGATTACTTGAGAAAAATTTGGTGCGCACTTTGGGGCATGCTGAAACTCCAGGTCGCCCTCTTTTGTACGGCACCACAAGTTACTTCTTAGAAGTGTTTAGCCTTGGATCTCTTGATGATTTAGCTCAGATGGACGAAATCAAAAGAGAATTGGCACCTGGAGAAAATTCGGAACTCAATGGGGAAGCCTCATTGGAAGCAGGATTGGAATCTGATTCCTTTAGCGAATTAGCTGGCTTGGTGGATTCATCAGGATTAGCAGCCAATCCTTCACGAGGCGCTTTTGATTTGCCTCATGAAGAAGAAACTCATCATGCAGATTTTGGTGTGCAAGATCGCGCTCGCGAAGAATTGAATTCCGAACCTACTGCCTAAAAAAGGAGCCTTGTGAGCGAAGAAAATACTGTGCGTGTTCAAAAATTTATTGCCGATGCTGGAGTTGCCTCGCGTCGCATGGCCGAAGATCTGATTCGCGATGGCGAAGTCACTATCAACGGTAAAAAAGCGCAACTGGGTGACAAAGTTATAGCCGGCAAAGACCACGTCAAAGTCAAAGGCAAACTGATTGTTAAATTGCCTCGCAAAATTGTCATCGCATTTTTTAAACCTCGCGGAGTCATGACAACCGGTCGTGGGGAATCTCACGAAAATGAAGAAAACGTCTCTGTTAAAGCCACAGTGTGGGAATTTTTAGCTCAAGTGAAAGAAAAAATTAAGCCCGTAGGTCGTCTTGATTCTGATACCGAGGGTCTTTTACTTTTCACAAATGATGGTGACCTTGGTGACCGTCTCAACAAAGCCAAATACGAAGTTCCCAAAGAGTACTCAGTGAAGATTGACGGGCACGTAGATGATAAAAAAATCGCTCGCCTTTTAAAAGGCCTTACTGTTGAAGATGTTCGAACAAAGGCGACAAATATTACAAAGGGTCGGCTGCTCGAAGGAAAACAATGGTATCGGGTGGAAGTCAGTGATCCTCGCAATCGAATTATCAGAAAAATGTTTGAAGCCGTTGGTCACCCTGTAGACAAAGTTTTACGCGAATCCATGGCTGGAATCACCCTTAAAGGGCTTGAACGTGGACAATGGCGATACTTAAGCGATTTAGAAATCGATCGTTTGCGAAAATTTGTAGGTCTTGGAAGTCCCTTAGAAACTCAAAAGGTTAAAAAGTCATGAAATTCGTTGTGAAAAAGTTTAAATTTTTCTCATTAGTGTTTTGCTCTTTATTTTTTCTAAGTTTTTGTGCGGATGACACTGTCAAAAATTCCGAAAACCCCGAAGTCATATATAACAGCGTGGTCGAATATATCGACAAAGGCCGCTACCTCGAGGCCGGCGAGCTTATCAACGAAATTAGAACGCGCTTTCCGCAGTCTCGATTTTCTGCCATGGCCGAACTCAAGCAAGCGGACATGTTGTTTGCCCAAGATCTTTTTACCGAAGCTGCTGCGGCCTACGGAGTTTTTGCTGATTTGTATCCCACTCATCAAAGTGCACCCTACGCACTTTTTCAAAAAGCGCTTTCTTTTTATAACGACGCTCCCGAAGAAATTGCGAGAGACCAATCTCCCGCGCACGATGCCGTCAACAATGCCCTATTCCTAATTCAAAAATTCCCTGCAAGTGAATTTGTCGCAAAAGCTAAAGAGTTAGAACGCAATGCTCGCATCAAACTGGCTAACAAAGAAGCTTATGTGGCAAGGTTTTATGAAAAGCGCAAAGCTCATCTGTCGGCACTGAGACGTTGGGAAGCCTTAAAAAAAGACTTCGCAGACATTGCGGGGCTGCCTGAGGGCGATAAATTACTTGCCGATGCCGTAGGAAGCATTGATAAACTTCAAAAAGAAGTAGATTCTAAACAAAAGAACTAATTCGAAAGGAAGTTGGGCATTGAGGCAAGAATCAACAGATTCTTCTATTGTTGTAATACGTGCAGAGCTAAGCTCGCGCATTCGTGAAGCGCTAAGTGAACGTGATTACGCGCAACTGGAACACTGGGCTAAGCAGTGGATTCAACTTGATCCTCGAAATCCTAGTGGATTTAAATGGCTGGCCAGAGCTGCAACTGCAACCCAACAGATTTCGCGAGCGGCCTATGCTTATGGAAGACTTTTAGATTTTGATCCTAAGAATGAAGAAGCCCGAAAATTTTTTGCGCAATTCCCTTCTACATTACAAGATCAGCCACTCAGCGTGCACCAACATCTCAAAAGCGCTGGCTTTCAGTTTTCTCACTCCTCTCAAAATCAAATTGCGCCTCAAGAAGCAAAAGTTCGGAACCAAGATTCTTCAGCGCTTCAAATTAGCGCAGCGTCGCGCAAACATTTGGCACAGCTCGAATATGAATTAGGCGACGCTTACCAAGCTGAGCGTCTTTTTATTCAAGCAGGTGATGCTTATCTGAGATCTTTTGAAAGGCTGCCCAGTCGCAATGCCGCTTTAGGACTGGCAAAATGCTTACATCGCCAAAATCGCTCAATCGAAGGAATCAAATTTCTGCGAACTCAGCTTTTCCAATTTCCTGATTGGAGTGATGGTCGGATACTTTTGGGACGCCTTTTGTTTGAATACGGGCACCGAAGCGAAGCTCAAAGAGAGTGGCAGTTAATTTTGGAACGAGATCCCGAAAATGCTCAGGCATTGGCATATTTGAAAAGTCTCAGTCACTTTGTTCAAAGATAAAGCGTAGAGATCGTTAAAAATAACCAATTAATTCAAAGATATGACGATAGCGTCCAAGCATCGTCACCTTATTCAATAGGATTTCCTAACGCAATGCATTATTATCCCGTTGCCTCAACGAATGGGGCAGCTGAAATATTTAAATGGATTTAAGTATTTGGGCGCTAGGGGCTCAAGGATGAGCCCTGTTTTTTTGTTCTGTGGCCGCGTGCAAACGCCGCTCGCCGGTTCGAACAAATTTCAAGATATCTTCAGCAAAATTTTTATAAAAGTTGTCAAAACTCAGTGCTGAATATTTCTCACACAAGTCTGATCCCACAAAATGATGCTCTCGTATCCCGACTTTTTCACTACCGACTTCTCTAAACACCTCGACTCGATTCACTGGACACTCATGATTTTTTTCGAGAACATGCACTTCCAGTTCTCGAAAAACTTTAAATTCTTTTCCCATTTTTGATTGAATGGATTTTTTTAAGACATTTGTACGAAGGATAAAAAATTCTTGCTGAAATGGAATTTTTCGATTCGCAAAAAATACCTCGGATTTCTTAAAAATCGAATCCTGGGTAGCTTCTCCCGTAGAAAGCCTACTTTGACTGGAATCGCTAAAGAGAATTTTTTGAGAATCTCTTGTGGTGCCTTCAAAGACTTTAACGCTGTCGCCGAAGTTGGACAATTCTTGTTGTACTTCTAACGTTGATTTTAACTCAAGCTTGATTCCTTCGGCATTTGCATTTGCGAAACTCACAAGCCCACTAAAAATTAGTGTGATGTAAAATTTTGAAATATTCATATAAATTCTTTCAGGCCTTAATCATGCAAAGCCGCGCTGAATTTGGAGTTATCGAAAAAAGTGAGTCTCATACCTACAATCTATCTCCCTACGTAAAACTCTTTGATTGAAAATAAATGGCGCGCTTCACACAAATTTAACGATCGAAAAATACGCACGCTAAATTCACCGTTTAAAAGGCGATATACCTGTTTTATAAAAAAATTTCTTCAATAGTTAGGCAGTTTTATCAAGGTTCTTTGAAATAGTTATACCGCTGCACCAAGTTCCCTATAGCCTGTAATCACGCTATGAGTGAGCCAATAAAAAACTCTCCCAAAAATCTCTCCTTGAAGCCCCCCTCGCTTCAATCTCTCCGACCCCCGGTTCCTCAAAGTCTTTTGGCCGCCCGAGAAAACCCCACATTCTCGGCGGCCACCATGGCGTCGGTGAATACTGAAATGGCAACACACATCGTTAAACGTCGCTTCCCCAGATTTGCGGTAGAAATTTATGCAAAGGTTTTTATCGATGGATTTGAATACCTTCGTAAGACTGTGGACATCAGCGAAGGAGGTGTTTTACTTGACGACCTCTTGCCAGATGGAATGACAGCTTCAAAACAAGTGCGAATCATTTTATTTGATTTGGATCACACAGATATTGAACTTCTCGCACGTTCCGTTGAAGGACCTAACAAACACCGTGCCTTTGAGTTTTTTATGCCCGAAGAAAAGATTGTAGATCTCATTCAACACTGGACAAAAAAAGCCGCTTAGCATTTTTTCTTAGGTCAAAATTTAATTTCCTGACGGTGGCGCAGAGTTTTCGAGAATTTCCTCGGACAAAACTATCTCAAGATTTTCTGTGCCCACTTTCGTATTAATAGTAGCGAAGTAGTCACCTTTCTTCTTGGAAAGTGGATCAGCGTCTTGTTTTAATCTTACAGTGAGTGCAACATCACCCGAAAAATCTGTGCCTTCCATCATGGCATTTGATTTGGACATCACAAATTTATAAGGAAACTCCACATACTGGTCTCGAATGACTGCGAGAGGAGGCCCACCTTCACCTTTTCGGGCAGAAACAAACAGCATCATTCCTTCTTTTAGCAAAACCATTGGTCCAAGTTTTATGACGCCACGAATGGATTCAGCAACGGGCGCCTTCCAATTCATTTTTGCGCCATCAGATCCCACTCCTCCCATACCAGGAAGACGATTGTTGAGTGGATCAAAACCACCCAATACAGCTTTCGAGGTTTCAGCACTATCTTGATCTGTGGTTCGTCCTTGAGCGCCGGGAAATTTTTCGCGCTTGGGGATATCGCTGCAATTGACTAAAGAAACAACTGTAAAAAAAATAAAAGTTACGTGAAAAGTTTGCTTAATCATTCGTAAAAAATTCAAACTCATTTTTGTGACTCCAAAAATTTCTTTAAGTCCTCGGGGCTAACAACGTTTGTCAGTTGACCTTGCGCGGTTTGCCCTTGCCCGCCTCCACGGCCCCCAAGAGATGTTGCTAATTCTTTGAGCAAGTTTCCAGCGTGAAGACTTGGAATTTCATTTTGATCGACCGTGATTAAAATAAGAGGATGAGAATAAAGTACATGCACAATTTTAGATTTTTGTTTGCGAACGTTGTCGGCCTTTTGCCTGAGTAATCCTACGTCGGCCCCATCAAGCAAATGAATTTCGCATTCATGGCCCTTTAGTTTTGCTTTCACTACAGAATCCGTACTTGATCCACTTGCCAGTTTGCCTTTGAGTTTTTCAATTTCTTTTTCTAGATCTCGGGCATACGCTTGCATTCTTTCGACTCGCTCTTCTAAATTTTCGGGAGGAGTTTTTAAGTTTACTGCAATGCTCTCTAAAATCTGCGCACGCTTCCTATACCAGTCCAGTGCATGTTCAGAGGTTAGGGCTTCGATCCGCCGCGTGCCAGCGGCAACCGCAGACTCAGAAATGATTTTAAAAAATCTAATTTCGGAGGTATTTGCTACATGGGTTCCGCCACAAAGTTCTGTGGAATGATTGTCCACCTTTAGCATTCGAACTTTATCGCCATACTTTTCACCAAATAACGCCATGGCACCTTTTGATACGGCATCATCATAAGTTGTGACTTCGGTTTGTGTTTTCACTCCCAACCCAATGACATGATTTACCCATGATTCAATCTTTTGAATTTCTGCTGCACCAATTGGTTTGGGATGTGAAAAATCAAAACGCAATTTTTCTGTCGTTACCAATGAGCCGGCTTGCTCAACATGCTCTCCTAATGTTTTCCTTAATGCCGAATGTAGCAAATGGGTTGCTGTGTGATTTGCCTGAGTAGCCGAACGTATTTGCAAATTGACTTTAGCTTTAACGACTTGTCCAATTTTGATCGACGAAGGCAAGTCCTTAAGAAATACTGCAATCGAAGTATCCCCCGCCTTTTGCACATCAAGAACAGGATAACTTTTCCCATCAAAAACAATTTCGCCCGTGTCCGAGACTTGTCCGCCACCTTCTGCATAGAAAGGACATGGATCCATAGATAGCCAGTGCCCATTTGCACTTTGAAAGTGTGCTTTGATTTTGGAATCGGCTTCCAATTTTTCGTACCCAACAAACTGATTTGTAATGCCTTGTGATTTCCATTCCTTCACTTGTGACGGAAGCGCGTGATCCCCAGAACCCTTCCAACTTGCGCGCGAGCGCTCCTGTGCAGTCTCCATCAACTTATGAAAACCTACTTCATCAACTGTCAAACTTTTCTCTCGTGCAATCAATGCCGTCAAATCCAATGGGAATCCAAAAGTGTCATAAAGTTTAAACGCAACTTCCGCCGGAAGATTTTTACTTGAGCCCAGTTTAGAAAAACTTTCTTCTAAAAGATGGAGGCCATGATCAAGCGTTTCTAAAAACTTTTCTTCTTCAAGTTTTAAAATCTCTTGTACGTGACTTTTACGAGTGTGTAATTCTGGATAAGCTTGGCCCATACCTTCCACCAGAGAAGGATAAAGATCTGCAAGCATAGGAGTGCTGACTCCCAATCTTTGAGCAAAACGGACCGCACGGCGGAGTATCCGGCGCAAAACATATCCGCGTCCTTCGTTTGAAGGCAGAACTCCATCCGCAATTAAAAAGCTTGTTGCCCGTAGGTGGTCGCAAATGACTCTTATACCGGCAGAATCTAAATCATTTTTTCCGGCGTGATAAATAATTTTACGTTTTGCTCGTTCGCTAGCAATTGCCTGTGTATTTTTTAACAAGGATTGAAAAAGATCGATGTCGTAATTTGAGGGAACGCCTTGAAGTATGGAAGCAATTCGCTCAAGCCCCATTCCTGTATCCACTGCAGGTTTAGGCAGAGGATTTAACTTTCCGTCTGCTGATCTATCAAATTGCATGAAAACGTTGTTCCAAAATTCCAGCCAACGATCTCCATCGACCTCTTTGCCTTGATCCCAAAATATTTCAGTGCAAGGACCGCAGGGACCAGTGTCTCCAGCAGACCAAAAGTTATCTTCTTTAAATCGAACGATGCGATCCAGCGGCAATCCTTCTTGTTTGTGCCAGATCTCTGCAGACTCATCGTCAGTTTCGTAAACCGAAACTCGCAGACGATCTTTGGGAAGGCCCAAAACTTTGGTAACGAATTCCCATGTAAAATGAATCGCATCTTTTTTAAAATAATCACCAAAACTAAAATTCCCCAACATTTCAAAGAAAGTGTTGTGTCTTGCCGTAAATCCTACGTTCTCGAGGTCGTTGTGCTTTCCCCCGGCCCTCAAACATTTTTGTACAGTGACCGCGCGTGAATAGTCTCTCTTATCAGCTCCCAAAAAACAGTCTTTGAATTGAACCATACCCGCCGCAGTAAAAAGCAAAGTGGGATCGTTATGAGGAATCAACGATGAGCTGCGAACACGTGCGTGACCTTGTTTCTCAAAATATCCCTGATAATCTTCTCGGATCTGACTTGTGCTTTTAAATAATTTTTGCTCTGACATAGGGCTTGAAACCTAGCATTTTAGCCAGCAACTTTCACGCTACCACCCCATGGAATTAGGTATTTTTTTTATACAAAGGGTGATGTTTCTCCACCATTTTTGCCAATTCTTTATCTGCAATTTTTAAATAACGCTCAGTGGTGTTTAAAGAACTGTGACCTAGTAAAACTTGGACAAATCGTACATCTGCACCCCCTTCAATTAAGTGAGTCGCAAAGGAATGTCTTAAAACATGGGGATGGATGTGTTCTAAACCTGAAGTCAGGGCTCGATTGTGCAAAATTTTCCAGACACCCATGCGACTCAGACCTCGTTTGAGGTGGCTGAGAAAAACTTTGCGAGATTCGCTTTTTTTGGCTCCAACAACCCATTCACTCCAAACTCGATCACGATAGCGTTCCAAAAATTCCCAAGCGCGCTCACCAAAAGGAACCAGTCGTTCCTTCGATCCTTTTCCCAACACCCGCAGGACCATGGCTCTCTCGTCAATTTGATTCCATTCCAACGTGCAAGCTTCGCTCACCCTTAAACCGCTCGCATACATTAATTCCAGCATGGCTTTGTTTCGTAGAACCTCTGGCTTTGACGCATCTTCCGAAAAATCTAAAAGTTTTTCAATTTCTGCAACACTTCGAGCCTCGGGCCAAGAATCCGTTGCTTGAAGTTTTGGAATATGAGCAAGGAACTCCTCCCATTGTGGAAAACTTAAACTGCGAAATTTTACAAATGCTCTTAAACTCGCATTGCGCCGTGTGAGAGTGCTCTTTTTGAAATTTTCTAGAGAATCTAAATTTTCTAAAATTTTTCGAAATTCTTGAATCGTCGGTGGCACTTTTCCAGAGAGGTTAAAACCACGATCAGACCATGATTTTAAATCAAAGAGGTAAGAACTCACGGTGTTTGCAGAAAGTCTTTTTTCTGAACTTAAGAAAGCAGAAAAATCTTCAAAGAGTATTTGATGGGTCTTGGATAGTTGCGAAAGATCAAAACCCATAATTAAGTGTCTCGATATTCTGCTGCAAGATTTTCTACTTTCAAGATCCGTATTTTAGTGCCGTCCGACTTCCGCTGAAAAAGCGACTCTGGATTTTGTAACAATGTGTTCCTCAGAAGTCCCAAAGCTTTTTCCTCAACGCAAGTTGTTAGTTTTCCAATGGGCCGCTCGGGATCTTCCGTCGAAAAGAGAAAGGCATTTTCTTCGAGCAAAGCCTCTCCTTCGACTCGAACCCAAGATTTTACCATTTGCCCTCTATATGTGGCGCGAGCGACGACTTCTTGCCCTATGTAACAACCCTTGTGAAATGAAATTGATTCCTCAAGCGGAAACTCCAGCGGCAAAGACTCCTGAGTAAAATCAACACCCAACTCGGGCACTCCATGCCGAATTCGAGCTAAATTCCACTCTGTGGTCGACATGAGTTGAGGTGCAAAAGGAAGTTGTTTTCCCTTTTTTATCCATAATTCTTCGTGACGCGGACCCATCGTTTGCCTTGGAATTCGCAATCCCCAGTCTTCCGTCTGAGAAAAATAGAGTTTGTCTTTTGATTTTGGAACAAGATTTTTTACTCGCAAATTTTGTTCCTCTACAGGGTTAAACGGACTTTGAAGCGAAACAAAGACCTGATCAAATTCATCACTCTCATTTAAAATGACATCATCGGCAACCAGCAGTTTTTCTAAGACCTGCACGCAATCGCTGTAATAGTTTTCATCTATGGAAAAGAGATAGGAATTTTTTTCTAAGCAGAGAAATTGTGCAGAGCATACAACCTTGCCTTTGACGCCCAATAACAGTGTTTGTCCTGTCACATTTAAGGGGAGATGTCGCTCTGCGGCCTTCATGTCAGCAGTGAACATCCCATTTAAAAACCTTTCGGCATCCGAACCACTCACATGCAAAAATCTTCTCTTAAGCGCTTTTAAGGTGTGCATTGCTAAATTCATATTAAGAAGTATTCTAGTCAAAGTACTGAGACCTGTCAGGTCAAACTTAAGGCGGGGGCTTTAAGAGTTTTGCGAACGATTTTCAAAACTCGGTGCTTAAACTTTTGGGGGGCAATCTTGAAATCAATTAACTTTAAACTTGTTCATGCAATCACTCGTGGATTCATTGGTGCAGCTATTTGCGTCTTGAGCGCTAATTCATTTTCTGCAACTGATCATGCTAAACCGACTCATATCATTGAGGTCCAAGCCAGCACTCGCGAAGAGCGAACTGCAATTGCCGATCTTGGATTTAATCTTGACGAACTCCGAAGTGACAAAGTTTTCATCTATGGCAAAGCTAAAGATGCCGAGTATATTAAATCCAAAGGATTCCAAGCAAAGGCCCATGTCTTTAAGCCTGAGTGGTACCAGTGGACTCCAAGTCACGGCGAAACTTTTTCCGTCAATGGCGAAGCTCAAAAGTATCACTCCTATGATGAAGTGAATTCTATTTTGGGTGCGCTTGTTGGACGAAATCCTTCCATCGCAAATGTCATGACTTTGGGTCGCACTGTTGAAAATCGCAATGTCCCCATTGTGCGCATCAGTGGGAAATCTCCTGCCGAAGCTGAGTCAGCAAAACTTCCCACTGTTATGTTTATGGGATGTCATCACGCGCGCGAACATCTTTCCGTAGAAACTCCTTTGAAATTTATCGAATATTTACTCGCAAATTATGGCAAAGATGAAAACATCACTCGCTTACTCGATACACGCGAAATCTTTATCGCTCCAATGGTGAATCCCGATGGGCATGTTTATGATTTTCGCGAAGGTGGCCGGGGTAAAATGTGGCGCAAAAATCGCCGCGCCAACAGCGGTGGAACATTTGGAGTTGATTTGAATCGCAACTATGGATTTAAATGGGGCACTGGTGGTTCATCTACAACTCCAAGCTCAGACGTTTATATGGGACCCACACCATTTTCAGAACCTGAAACCCAAAACGTTCGCGACTTTGTTCGCTCACAAAAGAGAATGACCACTCTTCTTTCATTCCACACCTTTTCCGAATTGGTTCTTTATCCTTGGGGTCACACTTATGACGATATCGGTCAAAACGGACTGGGTACCGTTGAAGACCATAATGTCTTCAAAAAAATGGCCACTCAAATGGCCGGATGGAATGGTTACACTCCCCAACAAGCTTCTGATTTGTACATTGCTTCAGGCGATACAACAGATTGGGCATATGGTGAACTTGGAATATACGCTTTCACTTTTGAGCTAACTCCAACTTCCCTTTGGGAAGGTGGTTTTTATCCCGAACCATCCGTCATTCAGCCCACATTTGATGCAAATTTGAAGCCCATGCTGTACATGCTCGAATACGCCGACAATCCCAAACGAGTTTTAACAGACGCATTGCCCCCTTATTTGGGCAAAGGCAATACCCCTTCCAATTTGGGAATTCCCGTAGCAAATTTCCGAGACGCGCAATTTTAGTTAAAAAAATTATTTGATTTTTAGAGGCCGCTTCTCTTCAGTGAGGAGAGGCCTTTTTTTTTCGTTGAAACGATTTTTATCTTTCCAAAAGAATGCTCACCGGTCCCCAATTACAATACGTGATGTCCATGTCGGCACCAAATTCGCCAAAAATATTTTTAAATTTAGTATTTTGAATTGAAATCATCTGACAAAAATTTTCGAATCGAGTTTTTGCCATTTCACTTTTCATGGCTTTCGTAAATGAAGGACGAAATCCCGAGTCAAGCTCTCCTGCTAAAGTAAACTGCGATACCCACAAAATACCACCCTCTACACTTTGCTGATTTAAATAAGTTTCCAGATTCAAATTCATTCTTCCTTCAATATCGGGAAAAATTCGTAAGCCAGACACCTTGGATCGAACCCATTCTTCAGCATCAATCAAATCGTCACGTTTTTCGTCTCTTTGCTCCCAACCTAAATAGGCAACAAGTCCCACTCCAAAAAATTCACGGACTGTGTTTTGATTGATAACAATTCGACAATCACTTTTTACTCTTTGTACCAAAACACGCATGTTATTTTCCGATCACATGAACGATGCTGAAAGGTCGAATTCCGCTAAGCCTACGCACGTGTCTTGAAAGGTCTTCTGCCAAATCATTCTCTAGCTGGTGGTCACTTCCATCAAAAGCCCTTTGAGATTTTAGCAGTTGATACTGAGCCATTAACCATTTTTCAATTTCTTGAACTTCCACCATGGGGCGGTTTTCGGGACTGAATCCAAAAACTCTGGCATCCACCCGTCCCGTAACATCAATCCAAGCTGATACGACCCCACCCAGTGCCATGCGTTTCCGAATTTTTAAAAATGGCTCCCGACTTGAAGAAATAAAATGTTCAAGTCGCAGCATTCTCGGCAAAAACTCAATCGGTTTTTTGAGGTTCTCAAGTTTCCATTTTGTAGAATGAGAAAAATCTAATCGTGCTCCGTTCTCGACCACAATCACATGGCCTCGCTCCAAGCCCCATTCGGCACCAAGAGTGCGCAGCATTTCTGCGCTGCTTTCTAACTGCCTCAGTTCTCCATGAACAGGAACAATAAAAGAGGGCTTTAAAAGTTTGGCGACAGCCTTAATTTCGTCACGCCTTGCATGTCCGGAAGCATGGATGGGGCCAAGCCCCAAAGATTTTGCAAGATCTCCCCAAATCACCTTCGCACCTTGGCGCAGTAAACCATTCACCACGCGGGATGTAGACTTTTCGTTTCCAGGAATCGTTTTGCTCGAAAACACAACCAAATCCCCCGTTTCAATTTGAAAGTCTGAGTGCTGGTCATTGCTAAGTCTCATAAGAGTCGATCGCTGCTCTCCTTGGCTGCCTGAACAAATGATCAACTGTAAATGAGGGGGATGTTTATTGATTTGAGAAGAATCTAAAATTTGAATGTCAGAAATATCAGCAACGGTTCTGTTAAACAATCCAACAGTCTGTCCTTTTTCCATGGCAGTCTGCAAACTTCTCCCTGCTAAACTGATATAGCGACCGTGCTTTTTTCCTAAACGCATAATCTCAGCAATTCGATAAACGTTTGAAGAAAAAAGCGTGACGTAGACCCTACCTTCGGCATTGGCAAGAAGCTGATCTAAACCAGGTATCACTTCAGTCTCGGAAACACTCATGCCCTCACGTTCGGCATTTGTTGAATCAATAAAAAGTATGTCCGGACTTTGCCCTTTAAAGATGTCATAAAGTGAAACAGTTTTTATTCCGTCCAAAAATTCATGCTCGTCTAACTTAAAATCTGACGTGTGCACAATCTTAAGTTCTTGATCCCCCTTCCGCCAGCGAAGGCCAATCGAGCAAGTGTCGGGAGTGGAGTGTCGAGTTTCCATAAAAAAAACTTCAACTTCGCCAAGCTGAATCATGGAATCCGGTTGAACGATTTTAACTTTTTCTAAAAATCTTTTTCCGTTATGAATACGACTTTCATCTGTTAACTTTTCTTTGATCAATTCAGAAGCAAATGGAGGGGCATAAAAATTCGGAGGCTCAAATCCTTCTTCCAGATAAACCTGAATAAAATGTGGAATTGCACCAATATGATCTTCATGTCCATGAGTGATAATCCAGTCCCTAGGATTATGGGTATGAATCAAATCGCGAATGTCCGGAAAAACTGCTTCAATCCCAAAATCATTTTGATTGGCAAAAAGAATTCCAGCATCAATGGGTAAGACTTGTTCACCAAATCGCATGATCATGCAATTCATACCCACTTCACCTAAGCCACCCAATGGCCACCAAGAAAAGTTTTGAGAACTAGGTTTAAAAGAAGAATTCTCAGTGTCGTGACTAAAACTCATACAACAGCGCTCCCAATAGCTCCACAAATCTTGCGCTTGAGTGTGGATTTGCCCAGAGACCCGTTGGGAGTTCTGCAAGTCCGTTTCCATTCAGAACGCTTTGCCCAAATTTTAGTTCGGTCTTGATCCACATTCTTTCACGAATTTCACTTTCAAAACGCAAAGCGCTTTCAATAGATTCCAGACTCACCTCTTTTGCACTATAGGGAGTGGCGCGATCCCGGCGCCAACGACCCATAATTTGAAAACGATTTTTAGGATTGAATTCCATTGTATGGGAAGCCTCAAAATTCAAAGACTGCGCTTGAGGAGAAAAAAATGTTCTCCTGACACTCCACTCTGCCAATACTTGAGCTGCATGATAGTGACTTTCTTCAAGTCTAATGCTCCGCTGACGATGATATAAAGCACTCCGTAAAGGCTGGACCCATTGAAATCTAAAATGAGGAACCAACTGGGCGTTGCCTTCGGAACCTCGCAGTTCCTTCAGCCCAATTTCACTTTGAAACTGTGAATGTCCAAGAAATACCTTTCTTAGAATACGTCTTAAACTCCACTCTTGATACCCACCGTAAAAACTCGAGGAATTTGGTAAAAATTTTGCAAAGGAAAGCGAATAATAACTCTCAGAAGAAAACTTGTCTTCCCTACTGCCAATTTCAAAATGACCCGTGTGAAGAAATCCCGAGTAACTTGAGTCTGAACTCAAAAATATGGAGGGTTGATAAATACCTCTCCAGTAGTTTTCTCCATCAAACACTTTAGGGGAAAAACTGTATTCTCCAGATATTTCGCTAAGCTTTTTCACTTGATCGAGATCTTGAATAAAAAATGAATCTGCCGTGGAATAAATTGTTTGCTTGATACCGAGGTCATAGTTCCGATTTTTGGTGTGAAATATCCAATCGTTTTTCAATTCATGCACAAAGCCGCCAGTGCTTATTCCCACCTGGCTCTCAAGATGGGTCGAAAAAACGTCATTCATATGCTCCAAATTTACCATAAACATTCCCCGAGGAATGATTCGATTTTCCTGTGCATCGGAATCCGAGTAATTCTCCCATCGAAACGATCCCAGTGGGCCGAACTTGAGAGAGGTGTGGCGAAAATCATTTTCACTATTGGAAACGCGGGTTACGCATTTTTCCTTAAAAAGCGAAAGCAAAATCCTCGCAGAAGTAGTCGAATTTTCCTGACGATCTCTATAAGCGTGGCATTGTGTCGATAACATTTTGGAATCAACGCAGCTTTTTAAAAGAAAAGATTTTAGCGCAAGCAAATTCTTCACCAACAAATCTGCGTTTTGCTTCATTTGTAGACAGTGATCATTTAAAAGCTCATTTTTAGAGTAAAGGTGAATTTTTTCGAGTTCACTTCGGGTCCGATCCAATTCAGGCAACAGTGTCCACAACTCATTAGAAGAAATTCCACTAATATCTTTGATTCTTACACCGTCCTTTGGACGCAAAACAAAAGAATTGAAATCATTCTGAAATAGATGCTGAAAATCTTCGCTCTCGGCGTAGATATAGGCGGAAGTGACCATACTCAGAAAGAGAAAAGATTTTTGTAGCGTCATCATTGGACAACTCGTTTTTTCTTTTTCGAGTCGGATTTCTTATTGAGATTCGTTTTAAAAGTCCTTGGAAAGCGATTCAGTACATTTTCTATATCATAGAGTGAAGCCAAAACCTCAGGGTTCTCGGACAGCTTATCTTTTAGAATTGTTCTTTTAGAATTTGCGTAGAATGTATCCACAGAGCTATTTTTAGGGTGAGCTCTGGAAAACTGAGACAACAAAGACAAATGGCTCAAGAAAAGTTTCAAACGAAGTTTGGAGTCTTTTTCTGACTGAAATCTTCCCTCGGACTTCGCTAAATATTCAACAAGAGCTTGTATTTGGGAATCCCGATCGCTGCCCCCTCTAAAAAGCGATTCTAAAACTCCCATTTCTGCATTTTTCAAACCCAATCTTCCCAAAACTCGTGCATAATCCCGTAAAAGGTCATCTCTATCATCGGAGCTAATTAACTGGTTTAGAGATTTTCGGTAGTATTCAGCTGCCCACTCAAGATGATAGATTTTTTGTGACTTAAACTGATCCGCCATCATTTCGTGAGCTTGGGCACGTAGCTCTAGCAATCGCCCCATTCGCAACGCGGATTTGTCATCGCTTTTGTAGCTTTCCAAAAGTGAAAGTGTTTCTTCAGGGCGCTTTGCTAAAATGGATTCTTCAGCAATTTCAAAAATTTCATCCCAATCTATATTTTTTGCCATGCGTTTTCGAAGATCCAAAGAGGTCATACTCACTGAGAACGCCGCCTCAAAAAGCTTTTTTTCTTTGAGTAGCACTGAAATCTGATTCAATAAAAAAATTTTTTGTTCAAAAATTTTTAAGCTGTTGCCATCTAAGATATTTTCACGAGAAGCTTGCAAAATATCTTTTTCAAACTGATTCCATCTTTTTTGATAATAGTTCCAAAGCAAATACTGAAAACTTTGATCGAATTCCTTTAGGTGAGCCTTTGGCAACAATGATCCAATAAGTTCAGATCGCAGTTCCAAATACGAGCCTAAAAGGGCGGGGAATTTTTGGGTTTTGCTTAGATGAAACTGAGACCAAATTCTATAGTCTTCATCAACGCCAAATGCTTTTTCATCAAATCGACGTTCTAAAAAGTATTTCCACCAGTGGCCTTTCGGCTGTTGAATCCAAAACAAATCGGGGCGCTTTTTGAGAAGTTTAGAAACTTCTTGCAGTTGAAATTCCCCTTTTTCGGAGTAACTAAAAAGCGGATATTTTGGACTTTGAATGAGTTTCCAAAGGGCACGATCTACTAATTTGGAATCCAATGCCTTTTCAATGGCATTCAGAACTTGGTGCTTTGAAATCTCATTTGTACGAATTTGTGCTTCCAAGATCAAGTTAGGCGAATGTGAAACTAAATCTTCCACAATAAACGGCTTATCATTGCCTCCTCTTTGTTTAGACCTCTCTAAAATTTGAGTGTAGTTTTCCAGCTCAACTAGGTAGCTGTCCATATAACTTTCAAATCTCAACACTCTGTTTTGCAGCTCTTCCTTTGGCTGGGCCAACGCGCATTGCACACTCCATAAAAAAGTCACCATCAAGATGATTCTCAAAGAGCACTTCCCTGCTCTAGTTTATTCAGATCTTCTGCTACAAAATGCCAATGAGCCATGAGATTTTTGTGGCGGATTCGATCCTCGGGACGAAAAAGGTCCTTTTCTGTAATTTTCAAGTAACGATAGTAGTACTTAAGTAATTCATGAGCTTCTGCATATCGTCTCTGTTGTCCCAGCGTTCGTGCTTTCATCAATTCCAAGCGCAACCTTTCGCCTTCATGTAAGTCATGGCGCACGAGTAGCCAAAGATTTAATGTCGACAAGAGTACAGACCAGTTTTTACTGTGAATGAATGAGTTCAAAAGAGCTAGCTCCGGATCCGACAATCCTGGAGTATCAAAAAACTTAAGCTCCTCAGGGCTGAGCGTATTTGCCTTTCCTCCCACGAGAGCTAAGGGCATTTCAATTTCACTTAAATTTGTTGTTTCCTTGGTTTTGTCATTTACAAGAGGACTATTTGGTAAAGGAAGAATTTTAGGGTCAGCAATCTCCACAAGTATCTTTTTTTTTTCAATTTTCTTTTTAGTCGTGACACTTTTTTTCAAATTTTTGGGTGCGGATAGAATTTCGACACTCCCAGCAGAAATCGACAATAGTAAAAAAAATCCTTTCACCCAAAAAATTTTCATGGAGTGTTTCCCACTAACGGATTCCATTTTTGAAGCGTCAAGTGAGGAGCTTGATTCCAACTGAGATGATCCAGACTCATAGCAATAAAAACTTCTTCCAGTCGATCCGACACAAATATCGTCTCATTGCCAACACTCATCAAATGTTGAGTCGTGGGATAAACTACACTGACTTTTTTAATCTGCGGCAAAAAACTTATTTCAAACTTAAGTTCCCGAAGTCCATGCGGCACATCATTCAAAGCAATGGTATACCAATAGATATCTTCGCTGCGTTCTAGATCCTGCGAAAATTGGAATATACCCCATGAGATTCCATCAATGTAAAGATGTAGACTTTGTGCTTCGTACTGTTCGGTTGGACTCAGTCGCAACTGTAAATACACCCTTGAGACATTTTCGCTTTGAATTCGATCGAGAATGGAAAAAAAAGTAGTAGATTCTTCAAAAGAACGTCGTTTAACCTGTTCACTGGTTTCACGATTTATTTTTGTTTTGAGTTCATAAAATTTTTCTTTCACCGCAGCTTGTTCCTGCATAAGGTCAAGAAATTCCCTGCTCATTGTATCTTTCGCAGCCGCGCTAATGGAAGGGACCATAAAAAATTGCAGGAAACACAGTGAAAGAAACAGCCTACGGCGCATCGAAGGATTCCTCTGAAGAAGTGCCATCGTCCATAGGAATCTGTGAAGGTTTTTCTGTGAGTGGGCTCTTACGATTAAAATCAGCCAATGCTTGAGCCAAATAGTTTTGCCAAGGATGGAGTGCCCCTGGGAATTTGCTTTTATCGTTCATCAGAACTGAAAAAGTTAAGAGTTCCCCCCCTCGACTTTGAACGAGGCCTACTAAGGCCGAAACTCCATCGATGGAGCCAGTTTTTCCGCGAAGTTTTCCATAAGCACTTGTACCCTTCATTCTACGCCGCAAAGTTCCGTCTTTTCCCGCGATGGGGAGTGAACTTAAAAGTTCAGGAAGGACATCAAAATCCAAATATGCTGCATTCATCAGAGCAGTAAATTGCGCTGCTGTGACTTTGTTTTCACGAGTTAGACCCGAACCCGATACAATTTTAAACCCAGCGGTATTCATACCCATTCGCGTGGCTTCTTCCATTAACACTTGTAAGCCTTTATCCATGGTGCCAGGACTACCCTTGAGCTCCCTTCCAAGTGTTTTTACCAATGTGTCCGCTATGAAGTTATTCGAAAACTTATTCATCAAGGTAACAATTTCGCGAAGTGGTAAACTTTCTAATTCGGCAATTTTTCGTGCAGTTTTGGGAATCGGACTATGCAAAATTTCTTTCGAAGAAACGTTTATCCCGCGATTGCTCAAAAGATATTTTAACGCATAGCCGGTATATTCATGAGGGTCAGTGATATTAAAATAGCTTCGCTGTTCCCCCATTCCAATTGGAATAGACCCTTTTACGATAATTGTGTTTTCGCCATCTCCCTTAACGCGACTTGCCACTAAGGCATATGCGCCGCCTCTTGCAGACGTTTTTGCTTGATTCACAATACGCACGTATCCGGTATCTGGTTCAATAAAAATGTGAGGCTTGTCCCCCACTTTTTCACCGGGTCTGAAGAAGACAGTGGTTGTGTTGTAATTAAAACTCACGCCGCCAACGGGGGCGTTGTAAGCGCGATCTGTATCAGTGGGTATTCTTTTAGGATCAATTTTTACCTGATCAAAAGTCCAGTCATCGACCACAATGTTTCCCTGAATATTTTTGATTCCCGTTCGCGCTATATCATTCGCTAGCAAAAAAAGTCGCTCAGTCACAAGACTGGGATCGCCAGAGCCTTTAATGTAAATATTCCCTTTCAAAGTGGATTGGCTTTGGGTTCCATCTAAAAAAACTTCAGTCTTATAAGTAAAGTCAGGTCCTAATTTTTTTAAGGCCACCAATGCTGTAAGCAACTTTATCGCACTGGCTGGCGCTAGAGGGGCTTCCGCATTTTTGGAATAAAGCGATTCCTGTCTGCTTAAAGAATAAACTTGAATTCCAAGTTGTGTTTTTGAAAGTTTGTCGTCTTTAAAAATAAAGTCCAAGCGCTTGCTAAATGCGTCTCGAATATCAATTGCCGAAGTTGAGGAGTCTGTTGCGGAATTATTCGCAAAAACACAATTTGAAAAAAAAATTTCCACCATGAAGCTCACGGAAAGAAAGCCTAAGACGTAAAATTGACGCAGCTTCTTCATAGTCTTCTATTTTGAACCTCCTTTTGGTTCAAAGCTAGAGCTCAGTTCTCAGCAAAACAGGGAAGAAGAGATTTAGACGCAACGCAATGGAAGTCGCAGCATTTTCGAATTGCCGCTATTCTATAGGCACTGGTGAGAATTCTTCAATTCACAATTCTTTGCATGGTCTTCTTCATCGCCTCATGTGCGCGCGTCTCAAAAATTCCATCAGACACTTTGGTCATCGGAATTGAAAATGAAATAAAAAATCTTGATCTCAGGTTTGCAGCTGATGCTAACAGTGTTCATGTTGCAAAATTGGTTTTTCAAAGTCTCGTGCGAACGGGCGATGACTTAAGACCAGAATATGATCTGGTCGAAAATGTAGAAATTAAAAACGATCAGATTTTTAAATTTAAAATTCCCCAGGATGTTTATTTCCATGACGGGGTTAAACTTACAGCTCAAGATGTCCTATACAACTTTCTTCAAGCTTCAGGACCAAAGTCAAAAATAAAATCCTCGTTTGAAGATGTCGAAGAATTTTTGGCTCCCGACGACCGCACTTTTATCATTCGACTCAAAAAACCTCGACCTTCCTTTTTAGCAAGTGATGTCAGCGCAATTCGAATTTTTCCGAAACATTTGGGAGAATCTCCAAGCGTTTCCCTTCATCCCATCGGCAGCGGCCCTTATCAGTTTGTCGTTCGAAAAAGTCGCGATCTCCATTTTTCATTGTGGGAAAAATACAAAACCTTTGCCCAAAGTAGTCCTGCCCATTTGCCGACTTTTAAAAAAATCATTGTTCGCTCAATCGAAGATCCCACTACCCGCTTTTTTTCCCTTATCGGTGGAGATATTGATGTGCTCATTAACGCACTTTCACCTCGCCGCGTTCGAGAAACCGTAAATGAAGTCCAACTTCAAACACTTCGATCTCCCGGCACCAATTATCAATATTTGGGACTAAATCTCAAAAATCCAAAATTCTCAGATTCTCGCGTGAGGCTAGCCCTTTCGCTCGCTATTAATCGAAACGAAATTATTCAACACAAACTAAAAGGCTTTGCAGTTCCCGCAAGATCCCTTTTGTCTCCCCAAAATGTTTTTGCCAATCCGCACCTAGAGGCACATCAACACAATCTAGAAAAAGCAAAATCATTACTCAAAGAAGCGGGGGTCGAGAATTTAGAGGTCGAAATTCGTTCCTCCGCTGACCGTGACACAATTTCTATGCTCCAAGTGATTCAAGAACAATGGCGTCAAATCGGGGTCAACTCACGCTTAAAAAGTACCGAGTTTGCTGATTTCTTTTCGGCAGTACAAAATGGTCAGTTTGAAGTTTTTAGTCTTAGGTGGACCGCGGTAAGCGAACCTGATCTCCTGAATCGGGTCTTTCACTCTCGCGAAACTCCCCCCGGGAGAAACAGAGTTTTTTACAAAAATGCCGACGTGGATCGCTGGCTAGATGCAGCTGCTTCTGAAACAAATTTTACTCGACGTCAGGCATTCTATTTTAAGGCGCAAGAAAAAATTGCATCGGATCTTCCATATATTTCACTTTGGTATCCCGATAATGTGGCTGTTGTGCAAAGCTCGATCAAAAACTTTAAATTGAGTCCCACCGCCAGTTGGACAGGACTTTTTTATGCTTATAAAACGGACAACCATGGACGATAAAGAATTCAAACTTGGAATTGCCCTCGCTCCCGTCATGATTGTTGATGACGAAGTTGAAATTTTGAAATCTTTAGAAAGAGAACTTCGCCAAATTTCACAAGTGGAATGCTTTCAAAGTCCAAAAAAAGCACTCGAACAGTTTTCACTAAAAGACTATTCGGTGGTGTTGTCTGATTATCGAATGCCGGAGATGTCGGGAATTGAACTTTTGACCGAATGCTCTCGAATAAAACCCTACACCCAAAGAATTTTGATCACCGCTTTCAGCGACCTCGTGCAAGCGGGCGAGATTATCAACAAGGCAAAACTCAACCACTTGCTTGCCAAGCCATGGGAAAATGCCGATTTAAAATTTGTCATAAACTCCGCCCAACGCCAATATGAGCTGGCACGAGAAAATCAAATTTTGCGAAAGCTCGCTCTAACAGATTCTCTTACAGAAGTTGCCAATCGAAGGTATTTTAAAGAGCGAATGCAAGCCGAACTCTCGCGGGCAATTAGATTCAAGCGACCTTTGACATTGATTCTTTGCGATGTGGACGATTTTAAAAAGTATAACGATACTTTTGGACATCCCAAAGGCGACGAGATTTTACAAAAAGTTGCACAATGCTTAGATCAAAACAAACGAATGATGGATACTGTGGCTAGGTTTGGTGGCGAAGAGTTCGCCATCATTTTACCCGAAATTTCTCTCAGTCAAGGAGTAGAAATTGCCAAACGACACTTGGAGCGCGTCAATCGAGAATGCGGGATTCGACTGAGCTTAGGAGTGGCCGCCTACCCCGAAAACGCAGATAGTTATGAAAGTATTATTGCAAAAGCCGATCAAGCGTTACTTCAAGCTAAAGCCCATGGAAAATTTCAGGCACTCCCATACAGCGATACAAATGACGAGATCCAAAAACCATGAGCCACTATCCCAGTTTTTTTATTGAAGCTCACCTCGACGGAGGACTTCTGAATGGTGACATTATCGGCGCGGAATATTTTCGAAGCGACTTAAAAAAACATTTAAAAAGTCGTCGTATTGCTCGGAACGAAAAAGTGGAATTTCTTAATGGGTCGGGATTGCGAATTATTGCACAATGTGAGGACCCCCAAACTTTTCGATACAGAATATTAGAGATAAAAAAGGAAGCAGAGATTGTCCCTTATATTGAACTCTGTTTGCCCCTTATTAAACAAGACTTGCTTTCGGAAGCGCTTAGCCAAGCTACCGAAATTGGTGTTTCAAGAATTCGATGGATTCGAAGCGAGCACGACCAGGTTCCAAAAGGTCTAAAAAAAATTCCCTTTGAACGTGCCGAACGCATTGCCCAAGCCGCGATTGAACAATGTGCAAGACCTTGGACCATTTCTATTGACCATGATTGGACCGACATCTCCTCTTTACTTGAAAACTCAGAATACGAAAAAGTCGTGGCAGATGAAAACTTAGCTAACAAAAACTTCCTAGGTTTTTCGACTGAACAAAGTTTGGAAATTTCTAAAAAGGTCTTGTTATTTATTGGCCCAGAAGGCGGATGGAGCCAAAATGAGCGACAAGCTTTTGACTCAGCAAAGGTTCATTTCTTAAGTTTGGGGAATTTAGTTTTAAGAGTTCCCACAGCAATCGTTTCTGCTGTGTTTTTTCTTCGCCTTCGCAATTCCTGACACAGCACTTTGCTTTTTCCAAAGAAGTCTTTAAACTGTGGGAATGGCGCAAACTCAGATATTTAGATCTTGGGTCTCTTTAAAACGAATTTTTTTATCTCAGTGCGTGGATCACGCCATAAGCGTTTCCTTTGCATTTTTCTTACTTTTCATAGCACTTTCATTTGCGCAAAGCCCTGCACTCGAAACCCTTAGTCAAGCCAACGCAGTTCTAGGATTGGCATTTTTTGCGACTTTATTTTTTTCTTCCATGATCCAGCGTGCATTTTTTATCCTGATGTTTGGATCGAGCTTTGGGAATTTGTGTTTCCATGTTCGACCTGTTGAAACAATGGAAGCAAAAATGTTTTGGATTGGGCATGTCATTGAAAGTCTACAATTGGCAATTCCGGCGCTTTGGTTTATCGAGCTCTTGCTAAGATCCCAATCGCAAAAAATTCCATTTTCTCTCCAATATCGTTTTGAGTACGCATGAGCGATTTTAGACCCGTTTACCCTTTCCTAAGTTGGGACGAAGCGCAAAGAAAGATTGCCTCCATCAAGGCCCAAGGCGGAAAAGCAGTCAGCACCAATGGGTGCTTTGATATTTTACATGTGGGGCACGTTGCACTTTTAGAGGAAGCTAGAAAGCTTGGTGACTTTCTTATTGTTGGGATTAACAGCGATGCCTCGGTCAAGAAACTCAAGGGTCCCAGTCGTCCACTGAACAGTGAAAACTCACGCGCGGTGGTATTGCGTGCTCTTCGTTGTGTAGATGCCATTTGTCTTTTTGAGCAAGACACTCCTGTTGAGTGGCTTCAAAAAATTCAGCCTTCAGCTCATGTAAAAGGTGGCGACTATAAAGCCGAAGATCTCCCGGAAAACACTCTGGTCAAAAGTTGGGGCGGTGAAATTGTGATTTTGCCCTTTATTGAAGGACATTCCACGACCTCGATTATTGATCGCGCAAAAAATATTTTCTGTATCCCAAAATCATAACTTTGCCAAAGTCGCAAAACCTGTTCTATATCATTTTCAATGGCTAAACTTGTACTTATTCGTCACGGACAATCTCAATACAATCTTGAAAACAGATTCACTGGATGGGTAGACGTACCTCTCACCGAAAAAGGAGAGCTTGAAGCTCAAAATGCTGGGGAAGCATTAAGAAAAGAAAGGTTTTCACCTTCAATGGCGTTTACTTCTACGCTTCAGCGAGCACAAAGAACTCTCGACATCATTCTGGAAAAAAATTCTCTTTTAGGAAAACTGCCTATCATCAAAAATGAGGCCCTTAACGAACGTCATTACGGAGATCTGCAAGGAAAAAACAAGGCAGAAACTGCTAAGCAGTTTGGCGAAGAACAAGTTCATGTTTGGCGAAGAAGTTTTGATATTGCGCCGCCTAACGGAGAAAGTCTTAAAGATACTGCTGCACGCACCATTCCATTTTTTAAAAAAGAAATCCTACCTTTGCTACACTTAGGCCAAGATATTTTGATTGTTGCCCATGGAAATAGCTTAAGAAGTATTGTCATGGAAATTCAAAAGTTAAGTCCTGCAGAAATTTTAAAAACAGAAATTGGAACCGGCGAAGTGTGGACATATGACGTCAAAACTTTAAACGATGTAGCGCAGTTCACACGAACAAAAAACTAAAATGCGTTTTCTAAGAGTAAACCCATCGAAGTTTGGGTACCATAGAAATCAAACTGCACACTTAGTTTGGTGAGAAGATCAATTCGAGCACCTATAAAACTATGGGGTCTCACTTGATAGTATCTGCCAGCGGATACACCAGGTGCGGCGTTTGCAGTATTCACTCGCGCTGCTTGCAAAGCAAAGCCAATTCCACAGTAGGGTTGCCAAATCGCCAAATCTCTTGAGGCCTGCACATCAAAAGTAAAAACTTTTGCATTGATATCATCGAAGGCAGAAACCGAAGAAAAATTAGTCACAAAACTGATCGATGTATTGAGTTCGCTATACTCGTAAAAAAACCATTGTAGCCCAACTCCATAACTTGTGACGCCATCAAAAAGAAACCCGGGAGCAACGCTGGCAGAAAAACTTAAGTCATAGGGAAATTCCCATGAAATCCAAATCCGAGGAACCGGGATGGTCCTAGGAATGACTGCCGAAGCATCGCCTTGATGAAGAAGATCTCTTCTTAAAATAAATGCACTTTCAATCCCCAGATCTAGGCCTAGATCACCCTCCGATATTGAATGAGCCGTAAAAGGACGATGGTGGGCCGAAAAACCTAAAACAGCCGCCGCCCTTTTTATTTCGGTGGCATTTAAATTCTTCGAAAGTTCTGTAGCTAAAGATTTTGAAGTCACTGTCAAAACAATGATTCCCAATACAAAGAAGCGCATTGAGCCCTGTGCTAATCTAATAAATGACATGGCAAAGACTTTAACAGACTCGCAAAAAGAAGTTGAGCAAAACTCCGAGTCCTCAAAAATTCTTCGCAATTATTCCATCTATCTCCAACAGCAGTGCCGATTGAGCGAAAGAACGGTAGAAGCGTATGTAGATGTCATACGTCGATTACTCAGTCACGGTGACATTCAAAGCGGATCTATTAGAAGTTTTTTGCGCGAAGCAGCGACTTCGCTTTCCAGCTCTTCCCAAGCTCAATGGAGTTCGGCATTGAAAAAATTTATTCAGTGGGGCACAAACGAAAATATTTTGAAGGATCCAGAAAGACTTTTGAAAGAAATCATACGACCAAAAGTCCGACAAAAAATTGTCAATATTGTAGATGAAGAAGATTTGCAGCTTTTACAAAAAATGATCGAGACCCGCCCCAATCTCGAAAAAATATTGTTTGCCCTACTTTATGCGGCTGGTCTTCGCATTTCTGAGGCTTTAAATGTTAATCCCCAAAATTTAATCGACGAAAACCACGCAATTTTAATTCAGGGAAAAGGCGCAAAAACGAGAAGAGTGCCAATCTTTGGCTTTCTACAATCACAATTGATCACGGCCAAACTGGAAGGAAAAACTTCGATTTGGAATCAAAAAACCAGTGTTCGCACATTGAGGAAATTGGTAGAAAATTGGGGTAATTTCAGCCTACTAACCGAGCGAACTGGAAGATTACATCCCCATAAACTTAGGCATTCCATTGCAAGTCACCTTTTAAAGCGTGGGGCAGGATTGGAACAAATTCAAAAGTTTTTAGGCCATCAGCAGTTATCCACAACTCAGCGTTACACTCACGTAAACATCGACGATTTGATAAAAGTTTACGATCAAAGTTTTCCCAAACTTAAACGCGGTCGTTGAAGGACTTAAAACTTTGTCATTTTTTGAGCAGAAAAAAACACAAAAATCGGTTAAAAATTCAGGATATGTCTCTATTACTGATTTCTGTTCTTGTAAGCATACTCATTCTTGGTGGCCCACTCACATTGTTTGCTTTGATAAAAATTAGCAATCAGATTTTTGGTGGGCTCCAAGCAAAATTTGTTCGAGTCAAAGCGACTGCCTCGGATGCTCCTGCACTTGGATTGTTAGTCAATTGGGATGATGTCAGTTTTCCTCATTCAGTGAATCGCGTAAAAGTTGATTTCGTAGAACTTGTGCGTGGCGGTCGATCGGCAAGTTTTTCTTTCACCTTCGAAGATAAATCTGCGAAGAAAAGATCATTTGTCATTCCAATGAAACTCAACAGTGAAGATATGGCAATGTTGACCGATGCCAACATCGCCCCTCAAGGTCTCAAACATTCCTACGTGAGTGTAGAACTTGAAAACACAAAAGGCGAAACTGTTCGCCAAAAAATTTCAAAGAAAAAAATTCTCGAAGCACTTGCTGGTGCACCGCTGAGGCCCGTCAATGGAGAAGTTGACGTGCTCCCTGAAACTGCACCCGATTCTTGGGCGGTGTTAACACGAGTCTTTCCCTGGCGAAAAGTTGTGGCAACGGACGAAGCTCCCAAAGAAAAGAAAGTCGCAAAAAAAGACAAATCTGCAGCACCTTCGATTGTCGATTTCTTAGTCACAAAAGTCTGGATCGAGCCTGGTTGCATTGTCTGCGATGCGTGTGAAAACGAAGCCCCGCTAGTTTTCAAAGTCTTGGCTGACACATGTATCGTGGTTGAAAACGCCGACATTAGTGATGGCGCAGCAGTAAAAGCTGCAGCAGAAGGTTGCCCTGTCGACGTCATCAAATACACCACCATTCCCAAGCCAGCTGCCTAATTACATTGTTATTGACGCGTGGCATAAATTTCTCTATAGTCACACGCCTATGTCAGAAATTCTCTTTCAAATGATGATCTTAGGTTTAGTAGTCGGAGCAGCTTTTAGCTTTGCTGGCTAATCGAATTTTACTGTGAACCGCGAAGTGGGTACGACAGGATCAATGCTTATTCCAACCAGCGTGAGGACAGTAAAAGAGTCGCTCCTGCAAAAAATCGCTTCCTCAATTGGGAGTCGCTAGTAGGAGTTGCATCGTCCGAAAAGCCACGTCTAGGCATAAATTCCATACCCAAGTCGACAGAGATACCCCACCCCTTAGTGCTGTCCCAAAGGTATCTTGCAAAGGGAGAAACTACGATTTCATTGAAACCTCGAAGCGCAGCGGTCGTCGAATCGCTTACCGAAAACATTCCCTTCGAAGAAAATCGTGCCCCCAAACCCAATCCTAAAGATGGTCCAGAGCTTGAATTTTCGGACATATAAAAGTGATGAAAAACTTTGAAGACTGCTCCTAAATCTGAATATCCGCCACCCGATCCAAAATCAAAATCAAATTGTACACCCTTTTGCAAACGCGCAAACGAAACAGCATATCGAAGTCTTGCAACTTGTTCGTCCGTTGTGGCAGTAGCAAATTCTGTGGGATTGACCCCGTTTGCGGGCATTCCTAATTGCTTTACAAAAAACACGGCTGGAGACACAAAGCCATCAAGCGCTTGTGAATGAACATTTGTAGTAAAAATAAGCGAAGAAGAAAAACAAATTGAAGCACTCAATGTGAGTGACGAAAAAAATAACTTCATGAAGCTAGGTTAACCTAGCTTCATGAAGTTTCAAAGGAGCCTTTAAAATTTCACGCAACGGCTAGCGAATAAATAACATTTCTCGATTCTTAGACAAAGGCCAGTACTCATCACCCACATTGGCTTCCAACTGATCACAAACGCCACGGAGTTCGCCCATTGTTGTGCTCACTTTTTCAGCAAAGTGCACAGCAGATTCCAAAATACTCTTTTTGTCGCTCGCAACTTTAATGTCACTTTGAAGTTTTGAGCAAAGATCTAAGGTTTTATCCACAAGTCCCGCCACTTCACCCAAAAAGTATTTTTGAGTTTTGATATGAGTTCCTTGTTCTATGCCCTCAAGCGCTTTTAACCCCTGCGCGGCATCGCCCGAAAACTTCATCGCCGCAGGAATCACAAATTGCTTAGCCATAGTTAACATCGTTTGAGCCTCGATGTTTAAATGCTTCACGTATCGCTCTAAGCGCACTTCGATAATGGCATCGACTTCTTCTTTTCTAAAAATTCCAGCATCCACTAAAAACTGGTGATTCTCTGCTTTATGAAATGCAGCCAAAGACTCGGGAGTTTTGAGTAACTCATGCAAACCTCGACGCTTGGCTTCTTGTTTCCACTCAGCACTATAACCATCACCTTCAAAACGAATAGTTTTGCTTTCATCGATAAATTCTTTGGCAACTGCCAATGCGGCAAGCTCAACTGAAGCAGCCGTTGTTTTAGCTTTTTTCAATTTCACAATGAATTCTTTCATCGCTTCAGTTACTGCTGCATTAAGCACAGTCACCGGGAAAGAAATTGCGTGAGACGAACCCACAGCGCGGAATTCGAATTTATTTCCGGTAAAAGCAAAAGGAGAAGTTCTATTTCGATCCGTATTGTCTTTTGGAATTTTTGGAAGGCGATTGATGCCGAATTCAATCATGGCTTTTTCGGCAGACATATGCGAGAGATCTTTTCCTGAAGAAATTCCATCCAGGACTTCCGACAAAGTTGTGCCTAAGAAAGCCGAGATAATTGCAGGGGGAGCTTCGTTTGCACCCAAACGGTGATCGTTCCCATGAGACGCAATTGCCGCACGCAAGGCAATTTGATTTTTGAAAACAGCTTTTAACACGCACGATAAAACCGCGATAAAGCGGAAATTCAAATGGGGAGTATTGCCTGGTTCTAAAAGATTTTCGCCCGCATCCGTTGCGATTGACCAATTGCAATGTTTTCCAGATCCGTTGACCCCTGCAAAGGGTTTTTCGTGCAGTAAACAAGCAAAATTATGTTTCTCTGCAGTTCGCTGTAAAACTTCCATCGTCAACATGTTGTGGTCGGCAGCAAGATTGGCATCTTCAAAAATGGGAGCAGTTTCAAATTGTGAAGGTGCCACTTCATTGTGACGAGTTTTTACGGGAATGCCCAAACGATAAAGTTCGGATTCGGACTCCACCATAAATGCCTGGACACGAGCGGGAATTGAACCAAAATAATGGTCTTCTAATTGTTGCCCCTTAGGCATATCGGAACCCAGAAGTGCTCTACCAGTTAACAGTAAATCGGGTCGCGCATTAAAATAGGCTCGATCAATCAAAAAATATTCTTGTTCTGCACCAATCGTCGCTGATACGTGTTTGACTTTAGTGTCGCCTAATTCATGCAAAAGTGCAGTGGCCGTTTCACCCAAAGAATCAATTGATTTCAAAAGTCCTGTTTTAATATCCAAAGAATGTCCGGTGTAAGAAACAAAAACCGAGGGAATGCACAACACCCGAGCTGAGGCATGTTCAACAATAAACATAGGGCTGGTGGCATCCCAAGCGGTATAACCACGTGCTTCAAATGTGACTCGCATTCCGCCTGAAGGAAAACTGGAAGCATCGGGCTCCGATTGAATCAGCTGTGCTGCCGAAAATTTTTCAATCACTCCGCCTTCGCCGTCAAATGAAATAAAGGAATCATGTTTTTCTGCAGTCAAACCCGTCATTGGCTGGAACCAATGCGTAAAGTGAGTCACTCCTTGCGAAAGCGCCCAAGATTTTACGGCGTCTGCTATTCCTTTGGCAACTTTTTCATCCATTGCCTGACCTTCATTAACCACGCGTTTGAGTTGTTCAAAAACCTCTTTAGGAAGGCGCGCTTGCATTTCTTTCATGCCAAAAGTTCGAGTTCCAAATATCTCGGACGATTTTTGAATGTTTTTTTCAGAGTTTTCGATGGTGCGCGAATGGATGACAGATTGAATTTGGCGACGATTTGAATGCATTGTTAGGAATCTCCCTATGGGCACCACGGGGGGGTTGAAAGTCCGCGATGATCACCACGGAAGATCAGCCTAAGAAAATTCCTAAAATAACACAAGAAAATGTTTCAATTAGCTCGCAAATAATTGCTTCAATGAATCAATGTATTGGTGGAATGCAAAATTTCGAGCCAATCATCTTGAATCTTAGTGAACAGCGTTAAAGACGTAATACGACGAAGTTCTTTTTCGTCTAACTCATCTTGTTCAGATTTGGTGATTCGTTCCAAAATTTCTTCAAGCAATAAAGCGTCTATCAAGCCACGATCATAATATTGAATCAAAACGCCTACAGCTTGAGACGACAGTTTGCTCCGCTCGTCTTCCGTCAGAACGCGCATTGGCGCTTTTTGACCTGCTTTTACATCGCCGTAGCTATCTTGATCGTTTCCAAGAGTGTTTGCTTCGATCCATTTAAAGGCATCGGCAATTTCTTTGGACGAAAATCCTTGATTGGTTAACTCGTCTCGAACTTCGGAACTGTCAGCCATCGATTCCCAATGATCGCTCACAAAACGGCTGATAAACCCTACTGCGTCCATAACTTTTGGATTCATAGTTCCTCCTTTCGAGTTTTTGCCTCACCCATATCTCTTTTCGGACTTAGGTAGCAAAAACTTCAAAGAAATTTATCTTTTAATTTTAAGCACTTAAAATTTTGTGCCTCTTAAAAGAGTCGTTTCCTCGCTTAAAGCAGATAGGGATCTACGCTTCCCGGCATCCACCTCTTATTATTATACGGACTCCCAAAAATCAGAGCAACGAGCTCTTCTATAAGAAATTCGACGCTTTCGACAGGCTTAGCATATCCAGTTGATATCATTAGATTTGTTCCTCTTGATGCATCCGAAAATATTTCACCCGGAAAGGCGAAAACCGGAAATCCTAAATGTTGCGAAAATTTGACCGTTGCCCAAGTTCCTGAATAAATTCCAGCTTCTATAACAATTAGCGCTGAAAGACCCAAGCTAAGCCATTGATTCCTAGTTAACCATTGAGAAGCAAAGGGACGATGTCCGATTGGAGGCTCGAGCTCCGAAGGGATCACGATTCCCGATCCTTCGCGTTCGGCCATTTCATTAAAAAGATATTTGTGTGATGAAGGATTGGGTTTGGCGATAGGACCTACAAGCCAAGCCTCAGTTGGAACGTGATTTTTAAGACACTGAAAATGACATTCGCCATCTATGCCTAATGCGCCACCACTTACCCAAACGATGGGCAAATTTTTGCAAGATTCAATGAGCTCTTGAACGCACATCAGGCCATAGCGACTGGGACGACGAGTGCCAATCACGCCTACTCGAAATAATTCCTTATGTTTTGTTTGAGGTGATTTCCAAAATGGCTGTCCATTTAAAAGCAATGGCGAATAGGGGTCACGAATACTGCAAACAGGTAAATTTGGAATCCAAGCAAGTCGTTCGGTTAATAACTTCGGACGCATTTCATATTGGAATTGTGACATAAAAAGTCCCATCCAAAAGGTGTGCCAGTTAAATTCCAAAAATAACAAAAAAAGTACACGAGCAGAACGAATCAAACTCAACGCTAAACCCTCTACGCAGACTCAAAAAAATTTTGCTCTTTAAGATAATTCAATAAATTTTTTGAGTATTCTTGGTGAGACTCCCGCGTGTATTTTAACTTGGTATAAACTTGTGCAAGATTTTTAATAGAAGATCCTTCGATTTTTGATCGCAGTTCAGGTGAATCCATGTAACGCCTCATTCCTTTTTCTTCTCGCTCTCGATAACAGTCACTGATTCCGTCTGAGAAATACTCTTGATATTTCTCATCATGCACCAAATGTTTCAAAGGAAGCCGGTCTCGTAAGCTTATTTCCTCGTCTGGATAGCCAAGAGAAAATCCAACTACCGGAACGACATTCTTTGGACACTGGAGGAGTTTCCCAATTTGGTGCGCGTTGGCAAGCGTTGTACCCATGTAGCAAAGTCCAAGACCCAAACTTTCGGCTGCTATCGAAGCGTGAGCTGAAGCAAGAATGGCATCAATGGAGGCAATCATAAAGCTCATGTAGTTATCAAAATTTTGAGGAGCCTCGCTTAGCTCTAGCCATTTTCTCATTCGGTAAAAATCTGCACAAAATGTGAGCAACAAGGGTGCCTCCAAGACCATGCTTTGATGAAAGTGTAAGGGATAAAGTTCCTTCCTCACTTTTTCCGATCGTGTGACTATGATGGAATACGCTTGCATGTTTCCAGAGGAAGATGCTCGCAGTGCGCATTCCAATACTGTATCAATCTTTGCCTGCTCGACCGGGAGATTTTTAAACTTTCGAATAGAAATGTGCCGTTTTAATTGCTCAATCACGGGGTTCATTTTTTTTCTCCAACCCAAATGTTCCAATTGCGGAATAGGTAAAGCCATTGAACATATAGAGAGTACCTTTTGTTTTGAAAATCGAATCCATATCATGCGAATGTCGCAAATCTAAGTAATATTTTTTTTCTCCATCTCCCTCATCTAAACGAAAATGCAAATTGATGATTTGCTCAGTGGCCGATATTAAAATGCAATTCCCCTCACTTTGAATGGGCACACTAAACAGGCCTGGAGAAACAACTTTCCCTTTAACTGCATAACTGACAGCATTCAAAGTCCCGTACAAATAGGCACAAGAATCGTAATATTTTCCCATGAAATTCATGTTTTCTTTGAGCTCAATGGATTCAACAATCAGTTCATCGAGAAATTGACCGCCACCCTCAAAACTGAGGGGCATATTGTAGTGCCCCACTTGAAGCTGTGGTACTGGCAGGATGGTGGATAGAGGTTCAGCAATAGTCACCATTGATTGAAAGAAGCCAAAATAGCATAGAAGTTTTTTCATAAATTTCTCTCCAATTTTTTTAAAACGAAATGTTAGGGCCAAAAGTACCGCAGATGACACTTGAAAAATAGTGAATAATAGTCCACATTATGTTCCATATGGAAACAGAACGATTGCGCTATTTTGTCGCCATTGCGGAAAGCGGTAGCCTGACAAAAGCTGGAGGAATTTTAGGAATTTCACACAGTGGTCTTTCGAAGGCTATTTCGAGTCTCGAAAACGAAACAAAGCTAAAGCTCTTTCGGCCGTTAGGACGAGGACTTGAGATTACCCAAGAAGGAAAATGGTTTTACAAAAAGGCCTTAGATATTTTGAATATCGTAGGTGAAATGAAACGCGGGGAACGAAGCGAACACAAAGTCTTGCGTATTGGGCTGACTGGAGTGATCGCTGTGACTTGCGCAGCTTCTCTGGCTAGTCGAATCAGTAACGCGTTGATGATTACAGAAATCGAAGTGGGAGAAATTGAAAGTAAAATTCTCAATGGGGAACTTGATTTTGGATTTGCCTTTATCCCTACCCCAAATCCTGAACTAGAATTTTTAGAAATTGGAAAAGTCATTTTTAACTCTTTTGGACGGTCCGATTTGTTGGGCGCGAAGACCCAGCAAGAGTTACCTTCAGTTGTTCCCATTTCTGATTTCCCCATAAATCCTCAAGGGTACAAAAATCGCGATGGGTGGCCCAGTGATGTTTCTCGTTTTCCCTATTATTTTGTCAGCAGCTTTGCAATTGCACTTGATTTTTTAAGAGGAGGAAAGGCCACAATTTATATGCCAGACTTTGTCGCGAAACAGGAAAACACCACTGCAAACAGTAAATTTAAAGTCCAAGCAGTCGAGGCGCATAAAAATGCACAAACTAGAAGATCCCTTTTTCTCATCAAAAGGCAATCGGCAAACGAATCGATCGCAATGAAAAAAGCAACTCAAGTGATACGGGCTATCTGTTGTGCAAGGAGCTAGCTTCAAAAGGTGGAGGAAAAATTTTGAAATTTATCGCTTTGCGCGAAATTGACTGACTATTCAATTTTATCTTTGGTCGTAATTTCCCGAACCGATTCGCTCAACCAAGCCGTTGCTAAACGACCGCTTCGATGAACCACTAACAACGTGCCTAATTCACCAGTAGGAGATCTCACTTTTAACAATGATCCCGGTCCTGGACCTGAGTCACTATCAGGAAAGCGCATTCCAATGGAACGATAGGTGGACAAACCTACTGCCATCGTACCTTCATCCAAAGGAGTGAAGAGCACTTTCTTAGCCAGATCTCCCAATTTTTCTTCTCTGAATGACAAAGCGGAAACATTGAAATTTTCTTTAATCAAAATGTCGCCTTTACTGATATCCGCAAAGGAACTGCGAATTTTTACAATTTTATTCTGTGCCACGACATCGCCTAACCAACGCACGCGATAGCCTGAAAAACTTGCCTTAATCTCACCCACCTGTTTAAGACTGGTCACTCGAATAATGTTGTAAACACCGTCTTCAATTTCGTCGTCGACATAAGAATCGCCTTCGGCGAAAAGTACTCGACCTTCACTATGACGAGCCGGAATTCGAGCAATTTCTTCGGGGACTTCATCTAACAAAAAATTCTGAAAGGGAGGATCTGCGCGTTTGGATTGATTGAAAATTAATGCTTCAAGTTCTTCTAAAAAACTTAAGCGTTGATTGGTTTCAATGACAGGTAAAGTTTCGGATTCTCCATCATTTTGGCGATAGGCCAAAATCGGTGCGGAATTGGGATTCCCCAAGAAAAACTGAAGCTCAATGCCGGGATCGATTTGGTGGGGATTGCCGAACTGCGCATTTAACTGCCACACTTTTGGCCACAAATAAGGATTTCCAAAAAGCCGTTCTGAAATTGCCCACAAGGTATCTTTTTTTCGAATACGGTAAGTTTTATCTAGTGATGGTCCCGCGTATTTTTTCCAGTTGAAATCAGACATCTGTGGTCGAAGCGGAATTCGCGCAAGCTCGTCCGAGGGATCTAGCGTCGAAGCCACTTCGTCACTTTGTAAGGCTTTGGGTACTTCGGGTGCGGGTTTGGGAGTGGGGGTTGGTGGTGGCGGAGCCGGTTTAGGTTTTTCTTCAACAACTTCTTCGCCTTCGGGATCTTCGAGTTCGTCATCAGGTTCTAAAATATCTCGCACTCCTTCGTCAGGTGCGGCAGTTGTTTTGGGCTTTTTAGAATCTTCATCCCCTAACTCAAGGTCGTCTAAATCTTCATCACCACTTTTTGCAGTTTTACCCTCTTCACCATCTTCCAGAGAATCGTCTTCCAAATCACTCAAGTCACCTAAATCATCTTCAATCGCATCTTTCTTTTTTGCATTCTGCGTCTTTGAATTTTTCGAAGAAGTCTTTTTTTCAACAGGTTCATCTTCACCGAAGTCATCATCTCCTGAATCAGATGCATCATCTCCCGACAGCTCAGAATCAATATCTTCTAGGGGATCATCATCTTGGGCAACTGCGGGTGCAATGACCGAAGATAGAAAGCCCAGAGCCACCGCAAAGAATAGCCACTGAAACAAAAAATGTTTTTTTTGCTTTTCCAGTCTCAACATTTAAGGAACTCCCGCAAGATGAGAACGTGCGACTTCGGCAGCCTCAGAATTTGGAAACTTCCGTCGAACGGCTTGCCATTCAATTTTAGCCCGATCAAGATGCTTCAACTGATACCATGACTCTCCCACTTTTAAAGAAGCCCACGGAGCTTTTTCGTTGCCACTCAACCCAAATTTATGAACCTTCAGATATTCATTGATGGCTTCTTCATATTTTCTCTGGCGAAAAAACAACTCTCCCATCAAAAACTGAACTTCCGAAGACAAGGAATTCTGAGGATAGCGTCGCAAAAAATCTGTTAACGACAAAAGCGCTTCTTGCTCTTTTCCCAACTTCATCAGTTCTTGAGCACGTTCAAAGTCGCGTTTGGAATCGCTTGCAGATAAATTATTATTTTGCAGAGCAGGCAAGGCTTGCTGGGAAAAAGACGAGCTACTAAAGAGCAAAAAAACTCCCAGTAAAAAAATTCGACTCACGAATTGCATCTCCCCTTCATTCTGACTTTAGAATTGACTGCTGACAAGTCCACAACTTTAAACATCGTCATAAAATTGGCGGCCCTGTGAAAATTTTGCGCAAATCTTATTTTAGATCTTCAAAATGAGTTAAAAAAACCGTGGACGATTTTTTCACTGTTCCCGAAGTCATACCCAAATTACGTCGTGCACCAGTCGTATAAAACCACATCGCTTCTGAAAAAGAGAGCGCCTCAACTGGGTTGGGATGATTCATAGCACTTTTTAAAACATGATAGGGATGAGGTTTGTCGATGGGAGCGTCCGATCCTAAGGCAAAGCGCAAATTAAAATCTAAAAACGATCCGGCTCGATACGCTTGTTTAAAACTTCGTTCACTTCCTAAGCGATTTTTTATAAAATTTTGGTCAGCCACTCTGTGACCACTTTGAACACACAAAGTCCAAAGGTTTTGTCTCTTCATCCGCTCCAACTGATCATCACGAATGAGCTGAGCGTGTTCTAAACGGTGGTAGCTTGAAACATTTTGAAGATTGGAATCAACTCGTATTCGATCCTTACAAAGTTCTGCCAATCTATCGCCTACCTCCAATGCCTGATCCAGTGCCGCATCGCCAATACAATGAAAGGATAAGTAAAAACCTTTTTTCAAGGCTTCGGACGCCTCTTCCATCAGCTGGGCAGTGCTCACTAAACTTTCACCAAAAGCTTCGTGATCTAAATAGTTCTGAGTTAACCACGCGCTCCGCGATCCAAATGAACCATCCAAATATTTTTTCCAATGTTTAACCTGAAATTCCGCTGGGCGATCCAGGGGCCCAATAGGCTTCGAATTTGTAAAAACCTGCGGACCATTTTTTTCAAGCCAATCGCCCTTTGTTGCATCAAAACACGCTTGAACATCAATAAGAAGCTGCCCTGACTCACAGATTTTTATCAAGGCTTCAATCATAGAAATGTCGACACTCATTTCACCTATTGATGTAATGCCCAAATTCAAAAGCTCGGCCTGCGATTTCAAAAATGCACTTTGAAGTTCTTCAAGGCTTGGAGGCGGGAAAAAACGGTGCACTTTTTCTAAATGTGTATCGGTGACTAAAGACGAGTGCCCAGGCATCCCAATCGCAGCTAAAAACTTCTCATTGCAAAGAGCCGAATGTCCGCACACGCGATATACAGCCGTCGGGACAGGAATATGAGAAAAAATTTCCGCTGACTTCTGTGTTATCTCTTGGAGAGACATCCCAAATCTCGATTCATCCCAGTTAAAGCCTCTTAAAAAAGAAGCACCCCGATTTTGCCTGGAAAAATTTAAAAGCCCTTCCGTGAGATCCTCAAAGCTTTCAAAAATCGATGCATCGAAGTCCTTCTTCATCAAAGACATCCAGATCGAGTGCAAATGCGAATCAAAAAAACCTTTATGCAATATCGGATAAGCCGATTGATCTCTTTCTAGCGATACTTCTAGGTCTTTAAGGTCATCGATAAAAAATGCCTGAAAAATTCCATCAACTGGACGAAGCCTAACTTCAAAGAGAGCATTGTCCCACAGAGCCTCACACTGGACATCGCTCGGTTTATGGATTTGTGGATCGATCTGTCTGTTGCGTTGTGCCATGGGCCGCTGAATTACGACTTTCATCAAAACCTTTATAACACGAGTGTTGCCCCCGAGGATCCTTTTCCATTATAAGAAACTTACATGAATCAATCTGCGGAAAATCGAAAAACTTATGGCATTCTTACTGGGGGTGGAGATTGTCCCGGTCTTAATGCGGTCATACGAGCCATTGTTCTCAAATCCCTACCTCGCAATATTAGAATATTGGGACTTCTTGATGGCTGGGCGGGTTTGCTTGAAAAAAAATTTCGAGAACTGGATTATGAATCGGTGGCGGGAATTCTTCCTTTAGGCGGTACGATTTTGCGAACTTCCCGAACAAATGCATTAAAAGATCAGGCCACAATTGACCTAACTTTTAAAAATTTTAAAGAGCTAGGACTCAATGGACTCATTGCTGTGGGCGGGGAAGGCACCCTAACAGTTTCATGTCGCTTGTCTGAAATGGGGTTGCCTGTAGTGGGGGTACCCAAAACTATCGACAACGATATCAACGCCACTGAAAGAACTTTTGGTTTTAATACTGCTGTTGAAATCGCCACAGAAGCTATAGACCGCCTACACACCACTGCCGAAAGTCATAATCGTGTGATGGTGGTTGAAGTCATGGGAAGACATGCGGGTTGGATTGCCACCTATTCGGGAATTGCTGGCGGTGCAGACGCAATTTTGGTTCCTGAATATGTGATGAGTATCGAAGAAATTTGTAAGATTTTAGAAAAACGAAGACTTCGTGGAAAACGTTTTTCCATTGTTGTGGTGGCAGAAGGCGCCAAACTTCACGTTGATGGCAAAGAGCATATAATTGCCAAAGATCGAAAGGATGCTTTTGGACGTCATCAATTGGGTGGTATCGGCCAAGTGGTCGCTGACGAAATCGAAAAACGCAGCGGCATCGAAACTCGAGTCACAGTGTTAGGCCACATACAACGCGGTGGAACACCAACGGCCGAAGATCGCGTTCTAGCCACAAGACTGGGTGCTTTTAGCGCTGATTTAGCTTTTGAGGGAAAATGGGGATATATGAGCGCCCTCCAAAGCGGGCAAATTGTCGCCGTCCCTTTGAAATCTGCCATTACCGAACTCAAAAGAGTGGATCAACAATCTTGGGATTTTGCTAAAGGATTTTTTGGATAATGCTCATCATTCCTAAACTTCGAATTCCTACTTCCATCGAAAAAATTGTTGCGCCCAGTTTGGAAGTGGATTCCTTAGGAGTTCGCTTTACACATCAAAAATTTTTTGCCGAAAAGTGTATTCAACAGATTGAGGAAGTCTTCACTCACAGCGATGCCAAACAAAAGAGAGAAATATTATATTTCTTGCGCGAATGCTCGCGTTCAATGTTCATGCTTCCCGCGCTCTGCAGTGCAGAAATGGGACAAAAACCCATTTTAAAAGTGAAAGACCTAAGCCCCGCTCAGTTGCATCAATTGGTCATTAGCTGCGGTCAATATGATTTAGCTCTTCCGATTTTTGAAATCACAGCTAGCCAACAATTTGAAGATATTTTTTTCCTAGCCAAGGCTCTGATTTTAGATTCTTACCGCGGTCCCGTATTTTTAGCCAAACTTGGTGAAGTAGAAAGCTTTTTAAAAGAAAATGGCGTCTTAAACAGTCTTGATCAAAATTGCATTTCGTTGGATGCTTTAAATATTAATTCACTCATGGAAATCCTTCAAAAAATGCAGTGGCATCGAAGCCGAATTCTTTCGCTCACCAATCCTTGGATGTTTGCTGGCGTATCAAATCCGATTACCTAAAACAATCACTTCAGGCTCGAGCTTTATTTTAAATTTTTCTTCCACCACAGTCTGACATTTTTCAATGAGTGTTTCCACATCTTGCGAAGTTGCTCCACCTAAATTGACTATAAAGTTTGCGTGCTTTAGCGAAACCATTGCATTGCCCACTTGCAAACCTTTTAATCCCGCCGCCTCGATCAAGCGACCTGCACCCCGTTCAGAATTCGAGGGGTTTTTAAACACTGAACCACAATTGGGCCGTTCCAAAGGCTGGCGCGTCCCCCGATAAATTAAAATTTCATCAACCAAGTTTCTAGACTTTCCATTTTTGTCGCGCGTGAGCTTTAGATCAACGGACAAAATTGCCGTGCGAGAATCAAGTAAACCTTCTCCATGCCCACGATAAGTTAATCCCAGTTCCAAAATTTCCTTTCGATAAATTCCTTTTTTTGGATGGGCAAAATGAACACCGCTAATAACATCAGAATATGCTCCCCACTTTGTGCCCGCATTCATCCACACTGCCCCACCCATAGTTCCAGGAATGCCAGCTGAGAATTCTAAATTTCCCCATTTGTTTTGAAGTGCCAATGCTAAAATCTGGGACTTTGCCCAGTGTGCAGGAACTCTGAGTTCAATATCATTTGACGTCTCATTGAGTATTTCAACTTCTCCCTCAAGGCCCGGCCCCAAATACAACACAAAACCCGAAATGCCGCCATCACGTACTAATAAGTTGCTGCCGCCTCCAATAATTTGCAACGGAAGTGATTTCTCTTCGCTCAGTTTTAAAACTTCTAAGACATCATTAATGTTTTGAGGCTCGACAAAATATTCCGCAGCCCCTCCAATTTGGTAATACAAAATTGGCGCAAGTCGAAAGTCTTTTCGAACTTTTCCTTTAAACCCTCGCTGAAAAAGATCGCGGTCCAAATTCAATAACGACATGAAACTTCTCTTAGGGACTCTCTAAAATCATCGGGATTAATTTAGGTATATCTCCCGCGCCTAAAACAAAAATAGGAGCGTCTTTCGCTAAGGAATGACTGCGCACAATTTCAAGCGCGCTAGCCAAATCTCCAGCGAAACGTGCTTTCACGCCTTGAATATTATTACAAAAGTTTTCTCCATCAAAATCCCGCGTCCAGTCTTCTTTTGCTTCACTTGCCGCATAGATGGGAAGAGTAATTACCAAGTCTGCCCACTCGAAGCATTTTGCAAATTCCTCCCACTGATCCCGCGTACGCGAATATCGATGGGGTTGAAAAATGACAAGCGGTTTTAAATCGCCATATACGCTTTTCCCAGCTTGCAATGTTGCCCGAATTTCGGTGGGGTGATGTGCATAGTCCTCAATCACACAATGAGTTTTCCAAAATCCTTTTTTTTCAAAACGACGATTTACCCCTTGAAAATCCAAGAGAGCTTTTTGAATGGCTTCATGGGGAATATCAAGTTCGTGTGCCACCAGGACGCTGGCTGTCGCATTTAAAATATTGTGCCGTCCCGGAACCGATATTTTTAATTTCATCCAAACTTTTTCATAGTCATCTTTTTTACGATAGAGCTCAAACTCAGATTGTGCGCCCTCGCTGAGAATTGAAATCAAAAAATCTGGATGCTTATCTTTTTCGAATCCGTACCAGACCCGAACTTTATTGATGGACTGACTTAGCCTTCGTAAATTTGGACAATCAGAGCAAAGAATGGCCTTTCCATAAAAAGGCAGGCGATCAATAAAATCCTCAAACGCCCCCACTGCCGCTTCAAAATTTTTATAATGATCCAAATGTTCACGATCAATATTTGTTACAACGGCAACTTCAGGACTAAGGCGCAAAAATGAACCATCCGACTCATCTGCTTCAGCCACAATCCACTGACCACCTCCCCAAGCTGCATTGGAACCAATGGCAGAAAACTTTCCGCCAATGACCACTGTTGGTTCCATCCCCGCAGTTTTTAAGATGAGTGAAGTCAAACCGGTGGTAGTTGTTTTTCCATGGCTACCCGCGATGGCAATACCTCGTTTGAGTCGCATGATTTCGCCCAGCATTTCGGCGCGCCGAATAATGGGAATTTGATTCTCTTTTGCAAACAGAAGTTCAGGGTTTTTTAAACTGACAGCTGTAGAATAGACAACGACATGGGGATTAAATTCTTCGACGATTTTGGAAGAGTGTCCAATTTGGACCTGTGCCCCCAACCCACGAAGTCTGGTGACAACATCGGTTTCAGACAAATCAGATCCCGACACAGAATGGCCCAAATTCAGCAAAAGCTCAGCAATCCCCGACATGCCAATTCCGCCAATGCCGATAAAATGCACGCGTCTTTTTTTAAGTGAGATGCTCATCTGTTTTTTTAGTCTCCATTTGAGAAATTCGAAGTTCTAGTTCCTGTATTTTATTCAATATCGGATCCGGCAATCTGTTGTGCTCTAGCTCGTGACCCTCAATAAAAGGCGACTGTACAATTTTCCCGGGAATTCCAACTACCGTTGATGAAGGAGGGACGCTTTTAATCACGACCGAATTTGCACCCACTCGACTCCCTCTGCCAATAGTAATGTTGCCCAAAATTTTTGCACCCCCTCCCAGTACACAATGGCTTTCTACAGTCGGGTGACGTTTGGATCTCTCGAGTGAGGTTCCCCCCAGTGTTACTCCCTGATAAATTAAAACGTCGTCGTGCACGATAGCGGTTTCGCCGATCACAATTCCCGTTCCATGGTCCATGATCACGCGGTTTCCAATTTGCGCTCCAGGATGAATATCTATTCCCGTGATCAAACGCGTAAACTCGGAAAGCATCCTTGGCAAAAAAGGGATTTTCCATTGATAAAATTTATGCGCAAAAGAATGCATAATCCAAGCGCGCACACCTGGATAAAGAAGAAGAATTTCTAAACGACTACTGGTGGCGGGATCGTACTTTCGATACGCACACACTAAGTCAAAAAGAGTTGTGAAAAAGTTTTTTTTCATGGAAGACGACTTTTCTATCAGAGACCTGTGAGTTCGGCCATTTTCTCAACGATTTGCTTTGCAGAATCCGTACGTGCCCATTTTTTAAACTCCGTACTGAGCGACTTTCGCAACCGATATCCTTCTTCTCCTTTGCTAAGTTTGAGGATTTTTTCTTTGAGAACATTTAACACCCCCGCTTCGCTTTCTTCCACCATCTCCACAGCCGCAGCCTCAACTAGAATTTTGGCATTTACGGCTTGGTGATTGTCTGCCGCATGAGGATAGGGAACAAAAATAGTAGGCACACCGGCAAGAGCGAGTTCGGCCACGGTCATTGCACCTGCTCGCGCAATCACAAGATCATGTTGTGCGAGGTATTTTGGAATGTCGTTTATGAAAGGTTGAATTTTAGTCCAGGTTTCAACATCAAATTCTTTTTGCATCGACTGCGCTTGCGCATAGTTTTTATCCCCACATTGTAGGAAAAGTTCAAAGTTTCCATCGGAAAATTCGGGGAAGCTCATCAACTCCAAGCTCCAGCGACAAAGTGATAATGCACCTTGCGAGCCACCTAAAACCAAAATCTTTTTTAAATGAGGCCGAATCTCCACTTCCAGGAGGTCTTTTCGCACCGGATTACCGTAATCATGAGTCACACATTTCATTTTTTCGGCAGAATCCGATCCAGGCGTTGTGAAACAAGCTTTTGCAAATCGCGAGAGAAAGCGATTTGCCATTCCAGCACGAATGTTTGGTTCTAGAATAAAAAATGGGACTCCCCTCAAAAGACATGCGATTGCCACAGGTACTGACACATATCCCCCTACCGACAGCAACAAGGCAGGCTTTTTTTTAAAACTTTGAAGCAAAGCTTGAAGTGCTCCAACAAAGACGGCACAAAGCGCCGCGAGTCGAGCAAAAATTCCGCTACCCTTCCATTTGCCAGAAAAGAGAAAAAAAATTCTATGGCCAGCAGCAGGAATTATTTTTGATTCAAGTCTCTGGGAATCGCCGAAAAATAGAAAACTCATCTTTGGAAATTTTTGCGCAAGTTCCTTGGCCACATTAAGACCTGGAAATATGTGACCTCCAGTCCCCGCTGCAACGATCCAAACATGTGGTTCTTTGGAACTCACGACTGCTGACTCCAATCACGACCCTGACCCCATTTTTTTAGCCAAGGACGATCCGGAACCGGCCCATCAAAGCTTGCAAAGCGCGCAACGGATTGAATCAATCCACACGCCAAAAATGTTGCCAACAGAGAATTTCCACCATGAGAAATAAATGGCAATGGCAATCCTTTCGTTGGCAATAAACCCATGATGACGGATAAATTTAAAAGACCCTGAATTCCAATGAGTGTAGAACAACCAGCTGCTAACAAAAAGCCCGTAGCATCTCGGGCACGGAGTGCAATTCTAAAGCCTCGTAGCGTCAACACTAAAAAACATAGCACCAAAACGGCGATACCAAAAAATCCCAATTCTTCGGCAATCACGGCTCCAATAAAATCTGTATGAACTTCCGGGAGGTAGTATAGTTTTTCTTGGCTGTTTCCCAAACCCGTGCCAAACCACCCGCCTTGAGAAAATGCCGTAAAGCTTTGGACAATTTGGTAGGAAGTGTTTTTCATGTCGCTCCAAGGATCCAAAAATGCAAGGAGCCTTCTTCTTCGATATTCCTTCCCCATCACGAGCGCATAAATGAGGGGCAACGAAAAGAGAACTATAGAAATAATATGCGTGGTTTTTGCACCAGAAAGATAGAGCAAAACTCCCGCAACAAAAAATAGCAAAACTGAATTTCCGAAATCTGGTTGCAACAACATGAGTCCAGACAAGAGTCCCGCTACCAATCCCATTGGCAATAATCCATAAACAAATTTTTCTGTTTGCTCGCCTTTACGAACCAATGCCCAGCTCAAATACAGAATGCACGAAATTTTTGCAAACTCTGCGGGTTGTAAATGAAAACCTCCGAGTGAAATCCAGCGCCACGCACCACCCGCTTTATGCCCGATTCCTGGAATAAAAATCGCAAGCAACATCAGCAGCGTTAAACCTAAGATCCATCCCCCTAGTTTTACCCATTTGCGGTAGTCACTGGAGATAACCAAAAACATTAAGGCAAATCCGGAGAGTAAAAAAACTGCTTGGCGTTTTAGATAAAAAAACGAATCTCCAAAGCGATCTAGTGCCGTTACGGAAGATGCCGAGTAAACCATCACCAATCCAAGACTTGCTAGAAAAACAACGATCGAAAAAAAAACGATGTCTGGTATGTGAACCCTTTTAATCAAAGCGTTCATTCGCGTCCCCCCAATTTCATTATAAGGGGGGAATCATAAGTCTAGCTATACGGACAAGACTCAATTTTTAGACAATGTCTGGGATCAAAAAACAGTCGGTCTTCTGGGGGCAGCGATTTGGTTTACCAATTTCTTGTAATAAGTTCCTTTTTCACTATTCGCAGGAAAAGTGTCATAAGGAGCGCACGTAGGCGAAAAGAGGACCACATCTCCAGAGCGTGATTTTTGATAGGCCAAAATTACTGCTTCTTCCACGGTGCCAACTAGGAATGTCTCCGTAAAATCACCAATCGCGCGATTCATTTTTTCTTTGGCTTCACCAACGAGAATCAAATTTTTGACCCTTTGGCGGATGTGAGGAATTAAAGGTGTGTAATCTTGATTTTTGTCTTGTCCGCCAGAAATCAAAATAACGGGTTCAACAAAAGCCTGCAGACTTCGAATCGCTGCCTGAACGTTGACTCCATGGGAGTCATCATAAAATGCCACTGAGTTCATGCGTTTGATAAATTCCAACCGACCAGGAAGGGCTGAATGCGTACCGATAACTTTTTCAATCGCTTCTTTGCTAGCTCCAAAACTAAGAGCCGCTAAAATCGCCGCGCCTAAATTTTCTTTATTCATAGGACCACGAAGACGCATATTCGTGAGATTAAATGACCAAGGTTCAGACTCTTGAGATGTGCGTACAAAAAGTTGGTTCTTCGTGTACCAAGTCGCCATTTCGCCCTCTGTTAAGGGTTGATTGCTGAAGTAGCGAGTTTGACCTCCGCGCGCTGGAGCAAGTGAGAGCACTGCTGGATCTTGTGCATTAAATACAAGAGTTGTTGTGTCATCAACATTACGGATGGCTTCTCTTAAGGGATGAAACGCATGCTCCAAAGTAGGATATCGAGTCATGTAGTCTTCAGAAAAGTTTGTCGCAACAATAACTTTAGCTTTTAGACTGCGAACACTTTCCAATTGAAAATTATTACAGACCAACAAAACGACATCTGCTGGTTTAGAAAGATTGAGATAATGGGAGATAGGATTTTGGAGATTATGAAAAACAGATTTTCCAGAATTTTCTAAAATTGCTGCACACAACGATGCCGTGGTGGATTTTCCGTTTGTGCCAATGATGGCAACAATGGGTTCTTCAATAAATTGAGCAGCAAATTCCAATTCACCGATCACTTCCATTCCGCCAGCTTTTGCAGCTTCCAAAATTTTGGAATCTGATTGAACCGTAGGTGTTGTGATGACGGTTTGAGTATCCATGAAAGTATTGAGACTAAAATCGCCGCATTCAAGCGCGAATCTTGTCGTATCAAGATTTTCTCCGATGAGGGCAGTCACTGTTTCTAAGGGACGCATATCCACGAGTTTTACGAGTGCGCCTTTTTTTAAAAGAAATTTTACCAACGCAAAACCAGAGGGGTTTGCACCCACCACTACAACCTTGCGTCCTTTAAGACTCATTCCAACCGCCATCGACTTTTCCTCCACCATTTAGGGCACGTATACAGAATCTGTTGGCATAGTCGTGCGAACCTAGGGAAATCAACGTAATTTCAACGTAGCCAGTGCAATAATTGCAAAAACAAACGATAAAATCCAGAATCGAACAATCACTTTGGGTTCGGCCCAGCCCATCAATTCAAAATGATGGTGGATCGGCGCCATTTTGAAAACTCGTTTCCCCCGGGTCTTGAAAGACACAACCTGCACAATCACAGACAGAGTCTCAATTACAAAAACTCCACCAAGGATGACAAGAAGAAACTCATTTTTGGAAGAAACAGCGAGTGCGCCTAAGGCTCCGCCCAACGCCAAGGCTCCAACATCTCCCATAAAAATTTGCGCTGGATAGGTGTTAAACCACAAAAAAGCCACTCCAGCTCCAAGGAGCGCTGCGCAAAAGACCGCTAACTCCCCAATTCCGGGGGCATGAGGAATTTGTAGGTATTCAGCAAATTTTGCATTGCCCCCCAAATAACATAAAATGAAAAATGACGCGGCGCACACAATCGAGGGCCCAATAGCTAGTCCATCCAATCCATCTGTCAAATTGACCGCATTAGATGTTCCAATAAGAACAAACACTATCAAAGCGATATACCAGGGACCTAAAAATACGACGGCGTTTTTAAAAAATGGAAAAAAAAGCTTCCCCTGAATTTCGTTTACTGAAGTTGCACCTACAAACTCGGGCGAATGATAAAGCCAAACGGCAACAATCAGCGAGACTATCCCTAAGAGTCTAAATTTCCATCTAGAGGCTAAACCTTCTGGATCTTTTCTTATCACCTTAAAATAATCATCAAGCCAACCTACCAACCCAAATCCCCATGTCACCAGCAAGCAAGCCCATATGTAGGGGTTTGCCAGATTTGCGCCAACCAATGTTCCCAAACTCAATCCTAAAATGATCAGTACCCCTCCCATAGTTGGAGTGCCACGTTTTTTGAGATGAGATTGCGGCCCGTCATCGCGAACGGCTTGACCGTACTGCTTGATTTGAATCAAACGAATAAATGGGCGTCCTGCTAATATGACAAATAAGAGAGCCACCATAGCGGCCACTCCCGAGCGAAAACTCTGATACTTAAAAACGTTAAAAAAAGAATTACCTTCAAAAAGCTGGTGAAGCCAATAGAGCATATCCCTGCAGTCTACGAGGCAGGACGTGAGATGGGAAGAGGCTTTTCAGAATTTGTCTCAAACGGTGGTTCCCACGAAAAATTTTGTGCAAAAAATCTTTTCAAGCGGTCTAACATTTCCACTCGCATTTCTTTTGCTATGTCTCGACCTCGTCCTTCACCTACCAAGAGATTTTGAAATTTCGGCTTTGGATGATTACTCCAAAGAGTCCAAAGTCGTTCCACATACTCTTTTTCCAAATCGAGCATCGCCCACGAAAAAATGTCCCAATGGAGATCGGAATGACGGTGCTCATCCACACTTTTTTTCAGAAGATCAGCAACCAGTGACCCATAGGTCTTATCTCGCGAAAGATGTATGGAAAAACGAGAGGCCAATTCTTGCACCCAAACGCCTTGAGTCAAAGCTCTCAAAGCAATCTGAAATCTTTGTTCCTCGGAATCAAAGGAACTGAAATTAAAATTCTCATCATTTTTTGTATCTGTTCTTTGAAAAATCTCTTCCGCCATAGTCCTTGTAGGCGGCGCACCAAAAGTAGCCGTCGTCGGACACAAGGCTTTCACCATGGAATAACCCAAACGCGCATGCTCGATTTCATCTACAAAAGCTCGAGAACATCCTTTAACCAATTTTAAAGGTGCGCCAGAAGCCAGAAGTTCCAACATCAACGAATTCCAGGTCTCCGCTGATTTCAATTCAAAAACTGCCTCTCTTAACCACTGGGCAGCCATCTGCACTCGATCTTTTTCTTCAATTTCCAAAAAATCGCTTGGGCGAACGTGAGGCAAAAACCACTCATCCCCTCTAGATCGCCAGTTGTAGACGGAATCTGGAGCACACTGTTTGAGCGTAGAGAGAGTTTTGAATGAAGTTTTTAAGTGCTCCCACTTACAAAGCGGGAGAGATTCTTCCCAACTTAAAAGAAGTTTTTGCCGTAATTCTTGGTGCCGACGAAAATGACTTTTCAAGTGTTTTTTAATCTCCTATTTTTAGAGTCAATGAAGGTTGCGTGTATTCATCCTAACCTATTCTGACAAAAATAAAGCCCTTTCATCACGCCAAGACTTTGACGTTGTGAGGTCTCAACGAAATCTTACAAAAATCCATATTCCTAAAAATAAAAAAGTTATGGGGGCAAAAGAAATTGCACAAAATCCCGCAAAGATAAGGAAAACTTCTCTCAGTCCTAGGTAGGACTTCGGGAGATTTTGGGACCAATAGAATTTCTGATACCTCAGTAAAATAGCGGCAATCAAAGAAAAGAAGCCTAACACTCTTAAAATCTGAACTGCCAAATGATCAAAAGAATACAAATACCAAAGCCCCCCCTCCCAAATGGCAAAGAGTAGACAAATACTTAGCGCAAAAAACTTGGCCTTTTGCTTTTTTTGCGTTGCTGAAGGGGTCTCGCCGATTCCCCAAAGAATTTTTAACGATGTTGGGAAAAGGCCATGTTTGCGACGGCCCTGAAGCTCTAAAAATGCCCAAAAAAAGGCCAAAAGTACCGCGAGAGCTAGACTCAACATTCTCGTCACTATACCCCGAAAAACGATTGCTCGTCTCAATGCTTTGCTCTAAAAGAGGATTCTAAACCTTAGGAGAATTTATGATGAGCAGCACCACAACAACCAATTCCACATATGCAGTTTCAAACGGAAACGTTTTAAAAAATGGCAAAACTTTTAGCGACTATAAAGTCAAAGATATCGGCCTTGCTGAATGGGGCAGAAAAGAAATCGAAATCGCCGAAAGCGAAATGCCCGGACTTATGGCGCTCCGCCAAGAATACAAAGGCAAGTTTCCCTTAAAAGGCGCAAAAATTGCGGGCTGCTTACATATGACGATTCAAACTGCGGTGCTCATCGAAACACTCATCGAATTAGGAGCCGAAGTTCGTTGGAGCTCGTGCAATATTTTTTCAACACAAGACCATGCGGCAGCTGCTGTTGCAGCTCGTGGAATTCCAGTCTTCGCCTGGAAAGGCGAAACTTTAGAAGAATTTGACTGGTGCATCGAACAATCATTGCGTTGGCCCGACGGTTCCACATTGAACATGATTTTGGATGACGGTGGCGATTTAACCAATATGGTGCACGACAAATATCCCGAAATGCTGAAAGGTATTTTTGGACTTTCGGAAGAAACCACCACTGGTGTTCACCGTCTTGCTCAACGCGTTCAAAAAGGCACTCTCAAAGTTCCCGCTATCGATATCAACAATTCCTGCACAAAATCGAAGTTCGACAATCTTTATGGTTGCCGTGAATCTTTTGTAGACGCAGTGAAACGTGCGACTGACGTAATGTTTGCTGGAAAAATTGTTGTCGTAGCCGGTTATGGCGACGTCGGCAAAGGTTGCGCGCAGGCAGCCAAAGGACTTGGCGCACGAGTTGAAATTACAGAAATCGATCCCATCTGCGCGCTACAAGCTGCAATGGAAGGCTACAAAGTTGTGACCATGGATGATGCTAGCAAGTATGCAGACATTTTTGTCACCGCAACAGGCAACGTGGATGTCATCACCCGAGCACACATGGATCAAATGAAAGATTGCGCTATCGTATGCAATATTGGACATTTTGATTCGGAAGTCGAAGTGGGTTCTGTGTTCAATGACAAAACGTTGAAGCGAGTGGAAGTAAAACCTCTCGTCGATCAAATCGAATGGCCCAATGGTAAACGAGTAATCATTCTGGCCGAAGGCCGCTTGGTAAATCTTGGTTGTGCAACTGGACATCCAAGTTTTGTCATGAGCGCATCCTTTACCAACCAAACTGTTGCGCAATTGGAATTGTGGCAGGCTCGTCACAATGGCAAATACGAAAATAAACTTTACACTTTACCTAAAAATTTGGACGAAAAAGTTGCCGCTCTCCACTTAGATAAGTTGGGCGCAAAACTTACTAAACTCACACCCAAACAAGCAGAGTACCTTGATATGCCTGCGAGTGGCCCCTTCAAGCCCGAGCACTATCGATATTAGTCGATACTCACTCCACAAAACAAAAGCCCCTTCCAGTTTCAAAAGAATCTGGAAGGGGCTTTTTAATTTAAGAACTCAACTTAGCAATAAACACAAAATACAAATAAAATACTAGAGACCTAAAGCGCGTTTTAACTCACCAGCTTTGTCGGTCGCTTCCCAAGTGAACTCGGGCAACTCACGACCAAAATGTCCATAGGCAGTCGTCTTTGTATAAATTGGGCGACGCAGTTTTAAATGATTGATCAAAGTTGCAGGTTTTAGAGGAAACAATTCTCTCACAACTTTTTCAAGTTTTTCAGGATCAACATTCGATGTTCCAAATGTTTCGACCATGACAGACACAGGGTCAGCCACGCCAATGGCATAAGCCAATTGAACCTGGCAGCGATCCGCTGCTCCAGACGCCACCACGTTTTTTGCAACGTAGCGTGCCATGTAGGCTGCCGAGCGATCAACCTTGGTCGGATCTTTTCCAGAAAAAGCACCACCACCGTGGGGAGCAGCACCGCCATAAGTATCAACAATAATTTTTCGACCCGTAAGTCCAGAATCTCCATGTGGGCCACCAATCACAAATCGTCCTGTCGGATTGATATGCAAAACTGGGTCACCCTTTAACAAATTCTCTGGCAATACTTTTTTTAGAATCTTAGATTTAATCGTAGAATGAATTTCTTCGTTACTCACAGACTCAGCATGCTGAGTAGAGACAACTACTGTGTGAATGCGCTCGGGTTTGCCATTGCGATATTCAATTGTGACTTGGCTTTTTCCATCGGGACGAAGCCATTTAATCTCACCCGACTTGCGCATTTCTGCGAGGGAAGCAGATATTTTGTGAGCCAAAGAAATTGGGAGGGGCATTTTTTCGGTGGTTTCGTTACAAGCAAATCCAAACATCATACCTTGGTCGCCGGCACCAATGTCCGCATCAGCTCGTTTTACGCCTTGTCGGATATCGCGACTTTGTTCGTGGAGCGCGGTCAATACGGAACACGATTCAGCATCAAAGCCAATTCCAAGATCGGTGTATCCAATATTTTTGATCGCAGTTCTTGCAATGCTTTGAAAGTCGATAGATTTGGTAGCCGAAGTCGAAATTTCGCCGGCCAACATCACCAAACCTGTAGTCACAAGAGTTTCACAAGCAACTAAAGATTCAGGGTCATGTGTAAGATAGGCATCTAACACAGAATCAGAAATTGCATCAGCGACTTTGTCTGGATGACCTTCGGTTACAGATTCGGAACTAAAAAGATAATGAGATTGATTTGCCATAGGAAAAAGTTTCTAGACCTCAAAAAAGCGAGCTGCAAGCAAAAACTCGCCTTTTTTAACCTCTTCTACTCCTGGTTATGATGGGGTTTTCCTGCATGATTGGTCACTTTTTCTTTAAACTTTCGAGTCTGTTGAACGAGTTTGTCTGTGACTTCGTCAATGGCGGCATACATGTTTTCTGCACGAGCTTCGGCCCGCGCTTCAAAATCACCCGATGTCACATGGAGTTGAGTCACATGATCAACTTTTTCAACAAAAAATACAAAATGACAGTTCGTGACATTATGAACATGCTTCGAAAATTTGCCTGCGCGTTTTTGGGCGTATTCCTTTAACGCGTCTGAAGAATCCATCCCTTTAAATACAACTTGGACATTGAGCTTTGACGAACTGATCATAAAAAGTCCTCTCTTGATTTTACCGTCTGATTTTACCGTCTGATTTCAATTTAGTCGGCTTATTTTGCGCTACCAGCTAAAAAAACTTTTTACGTTTATTTGACGGCAAAACACCTAATGCTTCGCGATATTTTGCTACGGTTCGACGCGCAATATTAATCTTTTGATCTGAAAGAAGATCAGCAAGTTGCTGATCGCTTAATGGATTTTTTACATCTTCCGAATCCACCAATTCCTTAATCTTCATTTTGACAGACTCACTTGCAACGTCGGCGCCATCTGAAGTCGAAATTGCAGAGTTGAAAAAATATTTTAACTCAAATATTCCGTGCGGAGTATGCACAAATTTATTCGTGGTGACTCGCGAAATAGTCGATTCATGTAGATCGAGCTCTTGAGCGACATCTTTTAAAACCATGGGCTTAAGATTCTGGGATCCCTTGTCAAAAAAATCTCTTTGTCTTTTGACTATCGTTTCTGTCACTCGATAAATAGTTCTTTGCCGCTGATAAATACTCTTCATCAACCAAACCGCGCCACGAAGTTTTTCTTTGATATAATTTTTAGCGTCTTTGGAAAGCTGTGGATCAGTGAGTTGAGTTTGATAGGTTTTCGAAATTTTAAGTCGAGGAATATCGGTTTCATTGAGAACAATCATGAATTCCGTTCCCACTTTCATGACGTAGATATCAGGCACAATGTATTGTGGTTCTCCTACGGAATAATTTCTTCCTGGGCGGGGTTCCATTTGATGGATCACTTTGCAAGCTTCAATCACTCGTTCCAATGGAAGATTCATGGCTTTGGCGATGGCTTGATAATTTTTATTTTCGAGCTCCGCCATGTGGCGTTCAATAATGATTTCGACTTCATCATCTTCATCCAAAATGCCGGCTTGTATCAGTAAACATTCTTGCAAATTTCGTGCAGCGACACCAGGAGGATCATAGCGCTGTATTCGGAAGAGTATGGCTTCCACCTGAGCAAGATCAACTTTCATGGAATTGGCAATTTCTTCAACCAGCATAACAAGGTAGCCATCTTCGTTAAGATTTCCAATGATCTCTTCGCCAATTTCCAGTTCCTTAGGATCCGAGGTGTTCATTCTCAACTGCCACATGAGGTGGTCATAGAGAGAAGTTGCGCGGGTCAATACTTGCTCGTAACTTGGCAAATCTTCGCCTGAAACATTGCGAGTGGAAGGAAGTGGAGCGTTCCAGTTGCCTTGTTCTAGAACGGCCTGCCAATCCATATCGTCTTTGGGATCTGCCATTTTTTCAGGAGTGGATTCTTCGGTATCGGGATTGACTTGAAATTCCTCAGACGGCGCAGAATCGTCTGTGGATTCTTCCAAAGTGGGATTTTCGACCAATGCCGAGGTCACTTCTTGTTGCAACTCAAGCACCGACATTTGTAAAATCTTAATCGCTTGCTGAAGCTGTGGGGTCATCGTCATCCCCAAGGTCTGCTTCATGTTTAACTTTAATCCCATACACCCTCACTCCAAATTAGAGTTTAAAATCATCTCCAAGGTATACCTTTCGCGCCAGAGAATTCTGCGCAATTTCTTCAGGTTTTCCTTCCAAAAAAATTTTACCTTCTCGTAACAAATAACAATAATCACAAGACCCTAATGTCTCTCGGACATTGTGGTCCGTAATTAATATTCCAATTCCATTCGATTTTAATTCTGCAATGAAACTTTGAATTTCTTTAACAGCTAAAGGGTCAATTCCCGCAAAGGGCTCGTCGAGCAAAATGAAATGTGGATTGATAGCCAAACAACGTGCAATTTCGGTTCGTCTTCGCTCTCCGCCTGATAGGGCTTGAGCCTGAGAATGCATGACTTTTTCCAAACCAAATTTTCGAATGAGACTCAAAACATTTTCTGTAAGAGCTTCGCCAGACAAACCCTTCGCCTCTCCCGCCATAGCAATATTTTCGTAAACACTGAGTTTCCGAAAGAGGCTCGGCTCTTGTGCAAGATATCCCAGTCCGATATGCGCTCTTTCATTTAGTGGCAACTGCGTCACTTCTACTCCGTCGAGCTCAATGATCCCTTCATCAGGAAACAACAGTCCAACCAGCATATAAAATACGGTGGTCTTTCCAGCACCGTTGGGTCCTAAAAGCCCAACAACTTTTCCAGGTTCCAGTTTTAAACTCACACCTTCAACGACGGTGCGGCTCCCAAATTTTTTGTGCAGATTCTGGCATTCTAAAATTCCAGTTCCCACTTTTTTCGATTGCGAAATTTTAGCTAAACTTCGCGCTTGGTCGGAATCTTGCATACTCCTATCTTACAGGAAAAAAAAGGATAGCCTCAATAGGGAGAGCGTCCAGAAATCCGACTCACAAAAATATTTAACACAGCAGCCGTTAGTCCCCATGTTTCCCAGCGCCATCCTTTCCAGACAGGCATGCGAAACCCATGCGAAGTAAAAGCATCTGGATAGGAACGAAATTCCCAAAGTGATTCGTCAAAGAGTTGGCGAAGAGGAATCCATTCTGCTTCTTGTACCTCTCCCGGATTAAGCTGAAGTGACGCATGCGATTCTAAAGAATTTTTAAGAAAACCCAAAAAGGGGTGAACTTCAATTTTGTGGAGTGACATCATGGAGTCCCAAGAATCTGTGCACCAATCAATCGCGGCAGGTGCTATACCGATTTCTTCAAACACTTCTCTCTTTAAAGTTACAAGCAAATCATTCCCATCAGTTTCTTCTTTTAAACCACCCGGCAGAGCCACTTGACCTGCGTGACTGTTTAAATTTTGAGATCTTTTGGTCAGTAAAAAAAAATCTTCACCGTCCTGATTGCTACCTAGTATTAAAGCAATGCACGCTTGGGGACTGTCTAGTGCAGCGCTTTCTCTTTGCTTCGAGGCCCAGCATTTTTTGGGGTACTGGACGAGGCTTTTTTTGAGGATTTCCGGTAACTCTGATTTTCGAGCAAGGCGATACATTCTACGTGCTCCGTTTGTGGAAACATATCCACAGGCTCAATTGTTTTTAAAACAAAACCACTATGGTTGTTCAACAAATACGCCAAATCCCGAGACAATGTTTGTGGATTGCAACTGACATAAACAATTTTTCTCGGAGGTTTATTGACGATGGCTGATAAAACAGACTCGTCACAACCTTTTCTTGGAGGGTTTAAGACAATCCAATCCGCAGTACCAAATTCGCTTTGAAAGGTTTGCACACCTTCAAATGCATCCGCACATAATTCCAAAATGTTGTGGGCCTTGTTCCGTCGCGCAGCAGTGATTGCTTCCAATGCAGCTGGCCCCACTTCCTCGACCGCGAGAACTTTTTTGGTATAGGGAGCCATATGCAGCGCAATCAAACCCACTCCACTGTACAAATCTAAGCCCGCTTGAAATGGACCTTTGCCAATCAATTCCCTAACACGTTTATAGAGATAAGAAGCTTGAAGGGAATTCACTTGTAAAAATGACAACGGACCAACGGGCACTCGGAAAGGTCCCATACTTTCTGTGAGATCCTGACTGCGTTTGAAAAATCGATTCGCTTCACCTAACAAAACATTCCCCGCATCGGCGTTTATATTTTGTACAACTGATACAACTTTTTCACCCCAGATAGGGTGACTTTCAATTTCTTGCGCAACTTTTTTAAGTCCTGGCACTTCATCGACACTTGTCACAAAAACAATCAGTAGTTTTTTTTCTCGAAAAGAATATCTCACAATGAGATAGCGAACGGTAGGCAATTGAGGATTCGAACGCAATGGACCAACTGGAACTTTGTGTTCCATAAATTTATTGCGCACAAAATCAGAAAGTTCGTTTATCGCACCCGCATGAACTGCACAATGAGGCATGTTAATCACTTCATGAGTTCCTGGACGATACATTCCCATTTTAATCGAACGTGTGTCAGGAGCTAAAATCCATTTTGCCTTATTGCGATAACCAAGAGTTAAGGGAGATGGCCTAGGACTTTTAATCACATTCTTAAGCCACTTCGGATCAAAACCCCGCTCAACAAATGCAGCCATGACTTTTAAGAATTTAATTTTTAACTGCTCTCTATAGGGCGTTGCAATGAGGGGGCACCCCTCACAGTGGGGCCAATGCTCACAAGGGACTTTGCGATTTTGAACTTTTGCGGTTTGCTTTTGCAAATACGACTTCAGCTGATTTTTCTGTTGAATTCTTTTTCGCATACTCTACTTTTTCACTGGTGCTATTCCTTTTTCACCAGCACCATCAACCTTTCCTTTTTGGTCAGCATTTTCATCGTCATCGGGACGATCACAAGTATTACCACGAATAAATATTGGAGGGAGCACGCGCCCTTCAGAGCGCCCTTGCTGAATCACCAATGCCGATTTTCCGATCGTGCTTGGCATCAACGCAATCGTCGAACCATTCTGAGTGTAAAATGCGAGAGCTTGGCGATTGACCAAACTTTTAAGATCTTGAAGTTCAATTTGTTTTTTGCCTTTAGCGGTTTCGATAAAACGATTGTAAATTGTGTCTTTGATAACAATCGAATCATAGCGCCCATCCGCCATGGCATTTCTAAAAATATAACTCACAAATCCTTCCGGATCCATCACTTGATGTACTTCCCAAGTTTTGAAAATTGTTTCTGTTTGATGGCGCAATTTATCTTTCAACAACAAACGCTTCTTGCGTTTGTCGGGCGAAAACTTCCATGGAATTTGATCGTAAACTGAACACGATGAAAAATCGATGACCTCATACCCGGTCAAATATTTGGGTAGTTCGCTAAGAGTCACATCTTTTTGCTTTTCTTTTTCCTGGATGGCTTGAATTTCACCCGGCTTGGGACCCTCCCTCATAATTTTACTTTTTTCTTTACGAGAAAGATGTGAGGGGTCTTCGCTTTCTTCTAATTCACTAGCGGATTTTAATTTTTCGTTTTTCTTTGGCTTTGCTTCAATTTTTTGAGGAAGCACTTCGATTTTTTTAATTTCCGGAATTTCAACTTTTTCACTTTCACCTATGGTCAGGGGGAGCTCCCCCGTGGTGGGCAAATTGGGAGCGGATGACTCAACACTGGTCGTTGGCGCAGCGTCTTGCGCAGGATTTGGGATGAGCACTGGTTCAGATTCGGTCACGGGTGCTGAGGTAGGCGTTGGTGCTGGAGTTGGAGCGGGCGTTGGAGTTTTTTCTACCGTTGTTTCTTTCGGAGCAGCTTTTTCTTCAACCTTTTTTTTCTTTTTCTTTTTTGTAGGCTTCGTAAACTCACTCATGTCACCCATTTCGGCTTCCATAGCCTTGAGCTCAGCTTCCGAAATTTCATCTTGCGCCGAAGAAGAAACATTCACTGCAAAAAGTAAAAGTGCCGCCAACACCTTTGTGAAACTTTTTTTTGCTTTCTGTTGTCGAAGACGCAGTTCACGAGCTTGTTTCCACATGGGAAAAAGCAAAAGAAGCAATGGATGCAAAAACCATTGCAGTTTGAAAAGTAAAACTAGCGACAGCACAAAAGCTCCAAGCCAAAGTGTGCGAGACAGCGTTTCTTCAAAAACCAAAGACCAAGCCCACAACGCCGTAAGAATCCATTCGCTGACGACAAGTATAGTGAGCATTAACGGAAGCGACTCTTCTGGAGCCGGCATGGCAGCAAAAGTTCCTAAAGCCAGAAGCATTTGTATCACCGCTTCTCGCCTATTTGATGTGCGGAGTTTTTCTAAAAATCCCATCCCTAAGGATATTCTATCAGACCAAATCCCTTAAGACACGGTTTCGAGCCATAAGTCGTTGTTTTGACTTGTATTCTCGATGACGGCTTCGCCCCCCTATAGATTCTACGTAGGATTCCTTGTCCATCACTTGAATTTCAAAAGGATAATAAAAAGTTCGTTTTTCTCTTAATGAGACTGGCACTTTTTTTAAAGCTGCTTGGGCACCCTTGGCCGAAGCCATTGTTTTTTGAACTTCCTGCCAAAAGCGATAGGTTGGGTCAGGAGCGACAATCAATTGACGGCAGGTAAATTGAAGGGCTCGGTACCATCGTGAGCTAAAAGGGTTTCTCAACGCGGTAACGGGGACAATATCTTCCTGTTCGAGTCGAGAGATTTTTTTACGTGCGGTTTTTGTAGAAAGCAGGCCAGAGTTTAAATCACGTTTTAAAGTTTCCACTGTTTGCGAAAGTATTTCATACGGAATCAAGCTATTGACGGCGCGACCTGGGTGAATATTCGGTGCCGATACAACTCCTAGGTCAAACATCTGCTGAACAAGTCTATAACAATCAAAACGGGATTCAGTTACAAAGCGCAATCCCAATCGATCATAGATTTCTTCCACAACATTGTTGGGTTTAGAAAGAAGTTTTACGATAATGGAATTTCTGTCTTTCCGTTCTTTTTTTATATAGCGCACCAAGGTCACAGCATTTGGTCCCGAACCAAATTTCCAGCGGCGTCCTCCAACGTAATTGATGTGTTTGTCAAAACGGGTAAAAATTTGTTCTCGGGCAAAATTAAAATTCTCAAGCCGAACATCGTTATCGAGGTGCGAAATAATGTGCATCACTCTTAACAAAGCACAGGACCAGCGCCCTTTGATTTTTTTATTTCGTTCTTCTTGACTTAATTTTGTGTGAACCAACCCCGTAGCCTGAGAGGCATCCACCAAAAGCCTTAGGATGTCAGTTTGAGGTCCCCGTTTTAGAAACTCATCAGGAACTTTTTCGCCATTTTCCAAGAGTTGCTCTCTTAAAAAACTCAAACTTTGAAAATAAATTCGCCACAATTCTTCGCGAGTGCTGGAATCATCTAAATCATACCCGTAGGCTAACAAAAACTGCCGCGCTTCAGCCTTAGATTGCAGGGATAACCTAGGCACATCAATAAAGGATTGCCCCTCCAAAGCCACACGCATGGCCAGCCAATCAAAATGCAGAAATTTATTCATTGCTAAGTTTCAAAAATTTCTTTTCTAAGGAATTCAAATGAATCTCGCTGATCTACCAGCGATCATCCTCATCGCCAGACTCTTCATCAAACTCTTCAAAACTTTTTCCACCTGACGGTCCGCCAGTACTTCGAGGGGTATCTGTCCATTCTTCGTCATCTTCAGTCCATTCATCGGAATCATCAACTTCCGCACGGCCATCGGTCTCTTCTTCGCCGCTTTCAATTCCGGTGGGGTCGTCCTTCCACCATGGTGGGGGACCTTCAACATCATCATCAACTTCTTCATCTAGTTTTTCTTCGTCAACGAGCACTTCGTCTTCTTCTTTTTCGAAATCATCGTCAGGAGAATCGATATCTCGAATATTCTCCGATCGATAATCCGCTTTAATTTTGGCTTTAGCTTTTGCAGTTAATGGAGCGGGAGATGCCGCTGCCGCGCTTTTAAGTTTGTCTTTAAGAGATTCCTTCGCTAACTCCGGTACAACTTTTTTTGCACTTAATTTGCTGCTCACATCAGCTTTGACAGGAGTCGCGCCTTTTTTAGGATCACTCTTCGTAGGAATTTTTGCTTTCGCCGCGGGAACAGCCGTCTTGCCTGCGGTAGCTACTTTGGCCTTAGGAGAACTCGCTACTTTTGCCTTTACAGCACCTTTTGCGGCTCCTTTGGGGGTAGGGCTTTTTACGGCCTTTGAAGGCTTTTTCTTTCCTGCCATGACTTATTCCTCTTTCTCTCTTAGAATTCCGTTATCTCTAGGATTAAAAGCGTGTCAAGCATGGACGAAGCGAAGATCAAGACTTTGTTAAAAACAGAGTCAGTTTGGATCATAAACAAGCCAATAAGGGTACATTTTGATGAAATAATGACGCAATGCATCAATTGGGAGCCTGTTCACCGCCTCGATTTCGAAACTTCGGGATGCCTACTTTTCGCGCCCAAAGCTTTGGCAGCGGGATTAAGGCAGCGGATGAAAAATTCGATGGGAGTTAAAAAATTCTACCTCGCTGGAGCTTCAAAAAAAATCCCATTAGCTGCTGCCCCACCCCCAAATCCTAAAGACTATCGAAAACCTGAGATAGGAAATCTCGTGCAAGGTTTTATTGCAAGCCGATACAAATCATCGCAAAAAGTTCAGTTCGTAACAGATAAAAAAAAATGTCGTGGCTACCATTCTATTCTTAGCTGCGAGCACAAAGTTTCAAATTTTTCGGAAACTCTTTTAAAAGAAATTCTTGTTAATGATTTTGATCGAGATCTTTTCGAAAACTCCTATCAAGTGGAGTTGATCAGCGGCGCGAGACACCAAATTCGCGCCTATTTTCAAGCACAAGGGGCAGCTCTAAAAGGTGACCCGGTTTACAATTCCTCGGATAAATCCTCTGCGCGACTTGCGCTTCACGCTTATGAATTACACATCGAACTCGAAGCCGGGCAAAAGCCCATTGTTTGTCGAGCTCCTGTGGAGATCTAAAAAAATTTAAATTCTTTTATGCGCGAGGAATTGCTTTCATCACAATACCTTTGGTTCCATCAATGTTTTTTAAAACATCTACTTCAATGTGTTCGCCGTCCATAAATTCACCTGCCAAAAGTTTTTTTGACAGAGGAACTTGAATGTTTTTATAGATCACTCGCTTCAAAGGACGCGCTCCATATGCAGGATCGTAGCCACTTTCTCCCAGAAAATCTTTGGCAGCCTCGCTCAAAGTCAGCTTCAATTTTCTCTCAATAAGAAGCTTGTTTACTCCGCGAATTTGGATTTCCACAATTTCCCGAATCAATTGTGCCGACAAAGGATTAAAAATAATGATGTCATCAATTCGGTTAATAAACTCCGGTCTCATGTATTGTCGCAGTTGTTCGAGCAACATGTTCTGCAAACTGGTCTTCGAGATACCTTCTGCTGTTTTTTCTAAGATATTTTGTGAACCAATATTTGATGTCATGATTAAAACGACATTCTTAAAATCTACCACTCGTCCCTGGCCATCAGTTAAGCGTCCATCATCTAAAACCTGAAGCAGAACGTTTAAAACGTCTGGGTGTGCTTTTTCAATTTCATCAAAAAGAATAACACTATAAGGCCTTCGTCTAACCGCCTCGGTTAACTGGCCGCCTTCATCAAAGCCCACATAACCAGGAGGCGCACCGATAAGGCGAGCCGTGCTGTGTTTTTCCATATATTCCGACATATCGATGCGCACGATGTTTTGTTCGCTATCAAATAAAAACTCCGCTAACGCCTTTGCTGTTTCTGTTTTTCCAACTCCTGTTGGACCAAGGAAGAGAAACGATCCAATGGGTTTGGATGGATCTTTTAAACCTGCACGAGCTAAGCGTACAGCATCTGCTAAACTTTGAAGTGCTGGATCTTGCCCACGTACTCGCTGACGCAGATGATCTTCTAATTTTAAAAGTTTTTCGTTCTCACCCTGCATCAGCTTCTCGACTGGTACCCCAGTCCAGCGCGCCACAATTCCAGCAATTTCGTCAGAGCCTACTTCCTCTTTCAACATACCTTTTCCAGAAGTCTGAGCTTTGGCAAGATTTTCATGTGCCACATCAAGCGACTTTTTATTTTGTGGAATTTTGCCATATTTTATTTCTGCGGCCCGAGCGAGTTCTGCATTCCTTTCGGCACGCTCGAGTTCTTTGATCAACTCTTCGCCTTCCATTTTTAATTTACGAATTTCTTGAATGCGATCTTTTTCTTTGCGCCATTGCTCTTTTAATTTTTCGACTTCCACTTTTTCAACCGAGACACGTTTTTCGATATCAATCAATCGCTCACGAGACGCGGCATCCGTTTCCTTTTTCAAGGCTTCGCGCTCCACTTCAAGCTGCATCAACTCTCTTACTTTTTCATCAATTGATGCAGGCATGGAATCAATTTCTATCCGGAGTTTTGCCGCTGCCTCGTCCATTAAATCAATGGCTTTGTCTGGCAAAAAGCGATCGGCAATATATCGGTGACTCAGCACCGCAGCCGATACCAATGCCTGATCCTGAATGCGTACACCGTGATGAATTTCGTATTTGTGTTTTAGTCCTCGAAGAATTGAAATCGTATCTTCAACACTGGGCTCGCCCACAAAGACCTGTTGAAAACGTCGCTCAAAGGCAGGATCTTTTTCAATGTATTTTCGATATTCATCAAGAGTGGTTGCCCCAACGCACCTTAACTCACCGCGTGCCAATGCAGGCTTTAAAAGATTTCCCGCATCCATGGCACCATCACTTTTTCCGGCACCAATCAAAGTGTGAATTTCATCTATGAAAAGAACTATTTCCCCTTGGGCATCCTGCACTTCTTTAAGAAAGGCTTTTAAACGTTCTTCAAATTCTCCACGAAATTTTGAACCAGCCACCATCGCTCCCAAATCTAAAACGCGAATGGATTTTCCTTTTAGTGATTCGGGGACGTCGCCATTAATAATTCTTTGGGCCAAGCCTTCTGCAATTGCAGTTTTGCCAACCCCAGGTTCTCCGATGAGGACAGGATTGTTTTTCGTCCTTCGAGAGAGAACTTGCACAACTCTTCTAATTTCTTCATCACGTCCTATAACGGGATCAAGTTTTCCAAGCCTGGCCAGTTCCGTGAGGTCTTTAGAATATTTTTCTAATGTTTGATATTTTGATTCTGCTTCGGGATCCGCGGCTTTTTGTGAGCCCCTAGCTTTTTTAAATTCATTTTGAATCACATCAATATTTAAATTCTTTTGTCGCAAAGCTTGATTCAAAATCGAAAATTCTTGGCTAATTCCTAAAAAAAGATGTTCAACTGTGATAAATGAATCGCCCATTTTGCGAGCAAAATCCTCGGCGCTCACGAGTGCGCGATGGAGATCATTCGACAAGCCAACGTTATTTTTTCCCGTCACCTGGGAAAGAGATTTCACACTTTGTGTGGCAACCTCGCGAGCAACTTCTAAAAGTTTTAAATTTCGTAACACCATTGTCACCGGGCTCGTCGAGTCTTCAAGCAGTGTCGTCAATACGTGCGAGGGTTCTATCGCGGGATTTTGACGCGACTCTGCTAATTTTTGAGATTGAGCCAAAACTTGCTGTGACATTTGTGTGTACTTTTCAAAGTTCATGTTTAAAGCTTGGTGCCAAATTTAGAAAAGGCAAGGGTCTAGGTAGCATGAACTATTGCGTCGTATTCATCTTGCTCAAGTGTTTCTTTTTCAAGGAGTCTTTCGACAACTTTTGCAAAAATAACGCCTTGATTTCTAATCAATGCGCAGGCTTGGTCGAACTCTTCCTTCAGTATGGACTTCATTTCCTCATCAGCTCTTTGCGAGAATTCTTCGCTCACTTGAATTCTGTCTTCTCGTAAAAAGGGATTCTCTAAATATCCACCCGACGAGGAGGAGGAGAGCAATCCCAAACTTTTTCCCATTCCAAATTCACCGATCATCCGTTTTACAATTCCCGTTGCACGCCGCAAATCATCTTGAGCGCCACTGGTGACTTCTTTAAAAAACACCCATTCAGCTGCGCGTCCGCCTAAGAGCACTCGGAGCATTAAACGCAGCTGTGATTCACTCATCAAATGCCGATCTTCCTCGGGAATTTGCATAGTAAAACCTAGGGCACCGCTCGAGCGCGGTACGATGGATATTCGATGAACGGGATCTGCTCCTTCGCTGAATGTTGCGACAACAGCGTGTCCCACTTCATGAACGGCGATGATCTTCTTTTCTTTTTCCGAAATCACTCGGCTTTTTCTTTGCAGTCCTGCCACCACTCTGTCGATGGCGTTTTCGAAACAAATTTGTGTAACTTTTTTAAGATTTTTTCGAACCGCAAGCAGTGCTGCTTCATTCACAATATTCGCAAGATCAGCTCCCGTAAATCCGGGGGTTCTACTAGCTATCAAAGCTAAATCAATGTCAGCTTCCATTTTGATTTTGAAGGTGTGAACTTTTAAAATCGCTTCGCGACCCTTTTTGTCGGGACGTTCGACAACAATCTGCCTATCAAAACGGCCAGGCCTCACGATCGCTGGATCTAGCACTTCGGGCCGGTTTGTAGCGGCCATGATGATCACCCCGTTGTGATTGTCAAAACCATCCATTTCAACGAGGATTTGATTGAGTGTTTGCTCTCGTTCATCGTTAGATTGCCAGGCGTTTCCTTGTCTAGATTTAGCAATAGCATCAAGTTCATCAATGAATATGATACAAGGTGCATTTTTTTGACCTTCTTGAAATAAGTCACGCACTCGCGCAGCCCCTACTCCAACAAACATTTCTACAAAATCGGATCCGGATAAGGAATAAAAATTTACTCCAGCTTCTCCTGCTACCGCTCGAGCAAGTAAAGTTTTCCCTGTTCCTGGGGCACCGACCAATAGAACTCCTTTGGGGATATGCCCGCCGATTTCTTTAAACTTCTCGGGAACTTTTAAAAAATCGATAATTTCACTCAGCTCTTCTTTGGCTTCATCACAACCGGCAACATCGTTAAAAGTGACTTTCTCTTTTCCTTGATCAAAAAGTTTTGCCTTACTTTTGCCAAAGGCTGCAAAACCCGGTGGGCCCTTGAGCGCTTTTCCCAAGAAAAACTGCCAAATAAAAAATATAAAAATCATGGGCAAAACCCACGAAACTAAAAACTCGCTCAGCCAATCAGAGCTTGGAATGCCCTCATATTTGAGTTTTTTTTCCTCCAATAGGGGTACAAGCGAAGGATCTTCTACCCGAATAGCAATGAGCTCTCGAACTTTTGTTCCATCGGTTTTTTTTGCACGAATCAGATCTGGTGATAAAGTTACATGTGAAAAACTGCCGTTTTTAATTTCGTCTTTAAATTGAGAATAGCTGACCATCTCGGTCTTCAAACCCAAACCAAAATGTCCCACTAAATAAATCGCAAGTAGACAAAGGGCCGTGAACATTAAAAAACGTGATTTTAAGGGATTAGGTTTTTCGTCCTTTTTGCGAGCTTTCATTCCTAGCAAACTATTCTTTGCCTATTCTTCTTCTGCGCTCTCTAAAAATTCTTCTTCAGTTTCGGGAATAAAAACTGACTGCTCGGCTTCGGCAATAATGTCTCCATCCGTTGCGATAGTTGCACGGAGTTCTTCAACTTTATCAACGTTGCCTAACTTTTCATAAGCTTTCATAGCATAGCGAATTTTGCCAGATTTTTCGGCGTTGATTGCGCAAGCAAGAAGGGAATCTTTTGGGACTTCAGCTTCTTCAAGAAGACGCGAGACCTTTAAAAATAAAAAAGAGTTTCCTTCTTCAACCGCGCGACTTCGAATTTTTTCTAGGCCACTCAGATCTTTAGAATACGCCATGAAATCGGCAGAGTCAGAGAGCCACCCTTCATGAAACAAGGTTTCCACTAACTTAGCTGACTCAGTTGTTGAAAGTTTTTTGACTCCGTAAAGTATGTCTCTTTTTTCTATGGGTCCTGGGATTTGGCTCAAGATTTTTTCTCCATCTACCGAGAAATAACAAACCTACGGGTAAATCTCAAGGAGGGGTTGTCTGTGTCTAAAAAAGCAAATCAAAAATCAAAAGTAAAAGTTCTTTATCAAAATCTAGGTGGAATTTGGTATGCGTTCGCACAAAATGGCGAAGATGTTTATTTTGGACGAGTGCCACTAGATGTTAGCCCCGAGAACGCTTTTGAACTTCTAAGAAGTCAAAAAACAGTCACACAAAAAGCCGGCAAAACACCTGCAAAAGCCACCAAAAAGCTTCCCCACAAAGACGCAGCTTAAAAATCCGCGCCTTTAATTGGTGAATTGAGAACTAAGTTCAACCGAACTTACGAGATTTTTGCTTAGTTAAGCGCTTTCGAGCCTTAACAAACTTAGATTTCAGCTTTGCACGATATTTAGCAGTTTTGTTACGTTTTTTAGGTTTAGACTTTTTTGGCATATCAATAACTTGTCACAGTGTCCCTAGCAGCGTCAAGTCCAAGAAGCTTAAGCATAAAAAATTGGGATCAGCCAAAATACCGAGATTGGCAGAATCAAATGGGCCCCGCTATTATGGAGTGACTTATGAGTACAAAAAAAAATGCAGCCGCTACCGAACGCCGAAAACCGCGTTATTCGACCAGTCTTAAGGTTTTGGTGTTCACCAAGGGTCTTGAACATTTTCAAAGTGAGCGAGCGGCCAACATTTCCTCGGGTGGTATTTTTGTTTGTACTGACCATATTTGCGAAGTCGGCGAGAAACTCCATATCCGAATCATTTTTTCGGATCTCGATGCTTTTTTTGATGTAAAAACTCGAGTGGCTTGGGTGTGTGGCGATGATAGCAGCCATCCTCAAGGATTTGGTCTCCAATTTATCGATCTCAACGACGCTCATAAACAAGTCATTGATAAATTTCTCAGTAAATACATCAATGTCAAAGAGCGCTAAGCGGGATATCCCGTCTTTTTTAGAATCCTTTCAAAAAGCAGACATTGCCAACACCTCGGCAGCTTTAGCCTTTCATACCCTTTTGGGACTGGTGCCACTCGTTGCGTTCGTCCTATGGTACCTGCGAAACTTAGGAATCAATCGCGGCTTACGAGTGCAAGTGAGGGAGTTTATTCTTCATCAATTTGATTTTGGAAGTGGAGAAGAATTTTTAAAGGCTATTGAAAGGCTCACTTCAAATGTGAGTTCAAAGGGATTAAACACCATTATTTTGAGTGTCCTCATCTACACAACCTTTAGTTTGGCAAAAAGAAGCGGAGATGCTTTGGATCGCGTGTTGCAGCTATACCATCAATTCACGCCTTGGAGCTTTAAACGCACTGTTGTCATTTTAACAATCAAACGAGGTCTGGCTTTGTTAGCCTTTCCGCTTTTTATACTTGTTTCTATTTTGGTCAGCAGTTGGTTAAAAGAAGATTCTTGGTTTCGATTTCTTTTTGAACACAAAACTGTAGGCCCTTGGTTGGCGCGACCTATCCCTTGGCTCATAGATGGCTTTGCAATATTCATGTTATATCTGCTCATACCCAAGCAACATATGGGACTTTCGCGAGCGCTTTGTTCGGCGGCTATTGCGGGCCCCCTGTTTGAGGCCACAAAATATTTTATGGCTACATACGCAAAGAATGCCATTTCTGTGCAAAAAATCTATGGCGCATTGGCCACCATTCCCCTGTTTATTGTTTGGATTCAACTTTCGTGGTTTATCGTACTCATAGCACCGCTTATTACAGGTCACTTTGCTAAGGTTGATGTACAAAGTTCTTCACAAAGCCCCCCCTTTCCATCGTTGTAACCTCTAGTTTTGTTATTCTCGCACGCACAAGCTGCCTTGCTTGAGGTGATTTGAGGGGCTTCTTGGTTTCAAAAAAAATCAAAAAAGTTATGATCAAATTCAATAAAGGAGACCCTCAAATGAAAAAGTTCATCATACTCTCACTCATGATCATCACTCCCCTTGTTTTGGCACAAGAATTTGTCATTCGCTTGGACAAAGATTGGAAACAAAGCAATCGTCGACAAAGTCGCGAACAAATTTTAGAAGAACGCCTTAAATATTTAGAAAAAGCTGTTTGGGAACTTCAGATGAAAGTTTTCGAACTACAAAACGAAAAACCCATTCAGATTGTAGAACCCGTTCGCCCCAATCAAAAAGCTTACTATTGTGAAATCGAATTATTCAATCAACGTTTCGAAGCTTGGGGCCCTACCGAACTCGAAGCAAGGACCAAAGCCATTGCGGATTGTTCTAAAAATCATTTTAGAAATTCCTGTAGTCGTGAACGAGTTAAGTGCGAAGCGAATCGATAATCTCTTTTGCTTCAGGAAGGGCAACTTTCAATTTTGAAGCATCTGATTTAGTCTCACCTAATGCTATATAAAAAGAATCCTTACTTAAGATTAACCTCGATTTTAGTCATAATCTTTACTTTATCGGGGCCTGTATTTTCGCAGTCAACTTTTGGTCGAACTGTTGAAAAAAATGGCAAGAACTACAAAAAAGCACTCGTAGATTTTGAATCCTTCAAAACTCTCGTAGGAGAGGTTGAAAATCATAGGGCTCAGCGTCTGATAGATTTAGAGACGTTTTTAAAAATGAGCGGAGAAAAAGGAGTTGTGATTTTGGACTCTCGGTCAAAGTTTCGCTTTGATCGAAAGCATCTTAAAGGCGCAATCCATTTAGCATTTACAGATTTTACTCAGGATAATTTAAAAAAATTGATTCCGAATCCGAACACAAAAATATTAATTTATTGTAATAATAATTTTGAAGGCGACCAAGTTGATTTCACCTCAAAGATTGCCAATCCCACACCTGAGCCAGAATCGCAATTTTTGTCCAACCGGAAACCCATCATGCTCGCACTCAATATTCCCTCATATATAAATTTGTATGGATATGGTTACAAAAACGTTTATGAGTTAAACGAGCTTGTGAATGTGAACGACAAGCGCATTGCATTTGAGGGGTCAGTAACAAAATGAAGACTCTAAAAACTGTCTAAACTCTAGACAGCCCGCTTTCCTAAATTGTTTCAGCACTACGAAACGCATTAAATATCTCTATTATATACAAATACTTAACCCATTTCCCAAGCGGACCCGTCTTCGCATTTCATAGTCATAAGGGCGAAACGGGGGATCCAAATTATGACTCAAACATTACACAGATTTTTTGGACTTAGCGTTCTTGTGTTGATGATGTTTTTTCAAGCGTGCGGAAGAATCAGCATTTCCGACGACTGTGAATGTGGATTTTACACGATCTCGGGAACCCAAAAGAAAATGCACTGGCCTGATGGAACTAAAATACAAATGAAGTTTGATGCCTCATTTCCTGAAGCGCAAAGATTTGCTGTAGAAGCCGCAATGGATACTTACAATAAAACTTTGGACAAAACGACATTCGATCTTGCCCAAAGTAGAAATTCCAGTGGAGACATTGTTTGGTCACAAGAAGCTCCGGCAATGGGAGAAAATCCTAAAAAAGTAAACGGTGATGGTATCAATGGAATTTACTGGATCACTGAAGAATGGCCATGGCAAAAAACCGATCCCAATTCCGACGCCATGACAGTCATCCAGTTCAACAAAGATGGAATCGCGGAAGCCGATGTTTATTTCAAAGCCGAAAGCTATGGCAAAACTACTATTACAGACGAAAAGGCAAAAGCTCTTTTTTCTCCTCAAGAAGGATTCAACATACTCGATACTGATGCTTCCATAAAATGGGTTTACTTACTTGCTGCTCACGAATTAGGTCATGTACTAGGTCGAACGCACAACGATGAAGATCATTCGGTGATGAATGGCAGCGTGGAATTTGGCATCCTTGCAAATCCTTTCAGCGACTTCGACAAGGAAATTCTTTCGAGCGTTTATTCGTTAAAGTGAGCATCAATAATCTGACACTTAGGTGCTTCATTTTTTAGGTTAAATTGCCGAAACGGCATCATGCGATCCAATTTTGTAAAACACATCTTTTTTTGTTTTCTCATTTTCTCACATCCCACAATAAAAGCAGACGAAGTTGTGGAAGCTACAGAAGAAGCTACAGCGAGCACTCCAATCTTAGAAAACAAAGCACCTACAGTTTCAGAAAACTTTAAGAAACAACTAAATTTGATAGTTGAGGGTCAATGTTTCAATCGGCTAAATGCACAATCACTTCTCTCTAAAACTATTGAAAACAATTCGAAGCAACGTAAGCTTTTGCAAAATTTATTAAATTCACGAGCACTTGATCTAGCGGCTGTAAAAGAAAAGCTAGTTAAACTTGGCGTGCGCTTTGAAAAGGTCCCTAAAAATGTGGAGACAAATGATCCTCTCGACGAAATCTATGCCCCTCAAAAATTTTATGAGTTTGCAGAAGACAGCGTACTTTTTGAACCTCAACCTACAGAGGTTCAATCTAAAGACAAAGAAATATCGGATTTGGTTTCAAAATATCGAACAAAACAACGAGAATTGTTGCATGTGATCGCGCAAGCGCATCAGATTGATCGAGAAGAAAGATGGTTTGTAGGATTATTTAATAATGATCAGCTGAACAAAAAAAATAATTCTACTGCACACGTTTTAAAAATGATTGATGACCCTAGATATTTACTCGACTCGATGGAATCTGAAAGATTGCACAACGAATTTAAAGCAAAACGAATAAAAGCGGAAACTACACAGAAGGCCCTTGAGGCTGAACTCAAAATAACTCTAGCTGCCTTGAAGGGAAAAGAAGTCAAAATGCAGCGAATCCCGTACTATCATTTTCAATCTCCCTTTGATCACAACAAGATACCTAACTTTGAATTCACAGAAGATGGATTTCCCGAACCCGCTCTCACGAAGGAACAATTTGCTGATACAGAAATTCGTACAGTCTTTTATCAATATAGAAAATTGCTAGCCTTGGTGATGGCAAATTCTAGAAAATCAAATCTGGATCCACTTGTAACTGCATTCAGTGGCGAATGTCCCGAAGCCAATGAAGGGGAACCTGCATTTCCAAAAAATGGCGAACCAAAACACAACGGTCCATTGGGCAAAAGTTCATCTCAAAACAGATTACTCAAAGGAAGTAATAAAGCGCCAAGATACTAAGTTTAAATTCTATTTTCCAAAAAGTTTCTTCAGCGCGCCACCAACAGCTTTTTTAGCTTCTTCCACTTTTTTCTCGTCTTTCACTCCGAGTTTTTTTGCAGCTTCATCGATGGCTTTTTCAGCAACTTTTTGAGTTTGCTGTGCACCTGCTTTCTTCGCACAAGTGCCAATCAAAACTTTTGCAGAATATGCGTAGTCATTCTTTGGAACATCCATTGTGCCCGTTACTCGCATGGGAACTGAAATTGTTCCGGGGCTAACTTGCAAACATTCAAATTTTGGATTGTTCGAAGAAACCGTTGCCACGCCTTCAAAATCTACGGCGCGATCAAAAGTGATAAGCCCTTTACCTTTGAAAGATGCAGGTTTGTTATTCTGTTCTTTGAACTCGATGTCTAAACTTGTGAGTTTGATTTCCCGTCCTTTGATGGCCGAATCAATTTTTGCAGTTTTAAATTCGCCATTAAATCTGGGCTTATCTTTATCAGCTTCTTTGCTAGCACTTGCGCCAGCAAGATTAGCGGCCTTGCCAAGCAAGCCTCCTTTTTTTGCATACTCCGCTAAAACTTCTTCGATAGTATCGAGTGCCAAATTCATAAATGGCAAACTAAAACGTCCATCATCAAAAGCGCCTTTTAATCCCCCATCCAAATTTTTTGCCAATTGTTCTTTGCGAAGCCCCGATCCTGCAATGTTAAAATTCCCAGTGATTCTTCCGCTAATATCATTCTTAAACTGTGGTGCATAAAGAGTCGTCATTTGCCCAACATCAACCGCGGTCAATCCGGCATTCATAGTATATCCCATGGCTTTTGGATTTCGCAAATCTAGGCCCATATCAAACAAAACTTTTCCACCAAAAGCACCAAGCCCCGTTTTCGCAATATTCAATCGACGTTTTTCATAGGTCATATTGAAAGTTGCATCTGTCAAATTTGCACCTGTGATTTTAATTTTTTTAAAATCCGTTTTTATTGTGGCTTTGATTTTATCCAGCATAGGATTTTCGAGTTGCTTTTCTAAGTCAGGTGCCATCAAAGCCAGTGTTTCATCTAATGGAAGTCCTGGCGCAACAGGAGCGGCTTTGCCTGCCGCCTTTTCGGCCTTCGCAACTTTAGCAGCTTCGGCTTCTGCTTTCTTAGCCTCTGCTGCAGCTTTTGCCATGGTCTCGGGAGTGATTCCCAAAAGTTCATCAGCATCAAGATTGCTAGATCCCACAAACATATCGAGTGAAATATTTTCGACCCCTTGAGTTTTAAGTCGCAAATTCAAATCGCCTGATCCTAATTTCATTCCAAAGGGATTAATTTCCACCGTTGGATTTTTTGCTGTACCCGATACTCTAATTTCTCCGTTGAGGTTGCTGATGGGTTTTTGCAAAGTCGGAGTTGCGCCTGTGACGTCTTTCATTTTTACAGAGAGGTCAATCGAGGGATCAAGAATTGGCCCCGAACTTTTAATTGTCATCCCAACTTTTCCGCCAAGTTTAAAATCGCGAACCATGGGCACCAGTGTTCCCCAAGCCGCAAGATCAAAATTATCGACAACAAAATTTGCAGCGAACTCGCCTTTGGTGGGATCAATAGCATCTGTACTGGCTTTCAGTGAACCCTCGAGCTCGACATTGGCAAATTGAAAACTTAATTTTTTTAATTGAATGTCAGTCCGCTCAATACCAGCCGAAATCACGCCTTCAAGCCCTGCACCAAAAGGAACATTGGCAGCTTTGTGAAAGAGAGGCTTAAAAGCAATATCCAATGCTTTAAGATCATTCTTCATGTTGAGAGTAATTTGATGATCACGCGAAACGGGTTTGTAGCGAAGAGTGCCTTGGCTTTCGATAGGCCCTTTAACATTTGCACCACTGGCAGAAACGTCAAGTTCCCCTTTTGCCGATAACTTCATATCGCTTTCAATACCAATTCCGCTAAGCTTTGCGCTGAACGATTTTAATTTTGTGAAGTCACCCTTAGGTGCACCTTCGGCAATAATATCCGCGTTCAAATTTTCCAATACAAAGTCAAATCTAGCAGCCGCAACTCGTGATCCTATAAATGAGGGGAGTCCTTTGAGTGTGTCCGAAAGAGGAGAAGCCTTTTTTGCCTCGACTTGTGCTGATTTAAGTTCTTCTGTCGTTAGAGGCGGAGGCAACGTTTCGCTTAAATTGCTTTTTAATCCTCGGGAAATCAATTTCACATCAGTAGGTCCAATGACAAATGTTCCCGTAGGGGCCATCAGAAAACTTGAAAGCGGCATTTTGATTTCGATTGCCTTAATGACGGCCAAATCTTCTTTGTCAAAAGGTGCAGGCGCTTTAACTTTAACGCCGTCAATTTTTATCGAGATCGAAGGAAAGAGCCCCATCGACAATTTTCCCAGCTCAACTTTTCCACGGATAGATTTTTCTACCGCAGCTTGAATTTGCGGCCGAAGGTTGTCGATCGAATAAAACATCGGGACCGCGACAAGAGTTCCAATAATAAGAACAAGGACTACAAGAATCGAAATTGCAATTTTTTTTAACATGCTAAGAATTCCTTTTTATTAAACTTTAAAACAACCATTAAATTTTTTAAAATTATCCAGGAGGCCAGCTCAAAGGGCGGCCACCCAAAATATGAAAATGCAAATGATTTACCGTTTGGCCTCCAAAACTACGAGTGTTAGCAACCACTCGATAGCCATCTTCGGCGATTCCAAGTTTTCCAGCTATTTCGGAAATTTTAATCATCAAATGCCCTAGCAACTCTGCATCTTCTGTTCTGATTTCTGCAAGTGAAGGGATTTCTTTCTTTGGGATGATTAAAACATGCGTGGGCGCTTGAGGATGAATGTCCCTAAATGCCAAACAAAGTTCGTCTTCATAAACAATGTCACAGGGAATTTCTTTTTTAATAATTTTTGAAAAAATAGTCATATAACTACGCTCACTAACTTTCCCTTTACATAAATGAACTTTTTGGGTTCCTTGCCTTCGGTCCATTTTAAGACTGCTTCGTTTGTCAAAACCATTCCTTTAATGACGTCTGCTTCAATATTTTTATTCACCTTAAGTGTTGTGCGTAATTTGCCATTCACTTGCACGGCGATTTCCACATCGTCGCTACTGGTTTTTAAAGGATCAAAAGTAGGCCACAGTGCGCGCGCTAGAGATTCGGTATTTCCCAAGATTTGCCAAATTTCTTCACAAATGTGTGGTGCAAAAGGAGAAAGTAGCAAGGCAAGTGTTGAAATAATTTTCTTGGGCACACGTTGGGTCTTCGACAAATCACCATAGAGTTCGTTCACCAAACTCATCATGGCAGAAATTGCAGTATTCAATCGAAGCGACTCTATGTCCTCACCCACTTGCTGAATGCAGCGATGGTAAGCCAATACTAGTTCTGGACTCCAAGTAGATTCAGGATCATCTTTCACTTGAGGGTGAAGGGCAGAAGCGTTTTCATTGACAGTGAGTCGCCATAACCTTTGTAAAAATCGATAAACTCCCTCGATATTTTGTGTCTGCCAAGGTTTTGATTTTTCAAGTGGCCCCAAAAACATCTCAAAAAGTCTAAAGGTGTCCGCACCGTATTCATTCACCACTTGATCAATCGCGACAACATTGCCTCGGGATTTAGACATTTTTTCGCCGTCTTCACCCTGTAACAGACCTTGATGAACCAATTTTTTAAAAGGTTCGGAATGACTGACAAGTCCCAAATCGAAAAAAACTTTTTGCCAAAAACGCGAGTAAAGCAAATGCCCCACCGCGTGTTCAGATCCACCCACATAGAGATCCACTTGTCCCCAATATTTTTCCGCGGCTTTGGACCACGCCTCTTCATCATTTTGTGGATCCATATATCTTAACCAATACCAGCTGGATCCCGCCGAACCTGGCATGGTGTTGGTTTCGCGTTTTGCAGAAGCGCCCGTCACGGGATCTTTGCAATTCACCCATTCATGGATTGCGGCTAAAGGTGATTCCCCAGTGCCAGTAGGCTCGTACTTTTGTACAACAGGTAAAGTGAGAGGGAGTTCGTCATCATTTAAAAAACGAATTTTTCCTTTGTCGGGACCCTCTAATACTTGAATCACAGGGATAGGCTCGCCCCAATAGCGTTGTCTCGAAAATATCCAATCACGTAATCTATAAGTTGTAGAAATCTGTCCTCTTCCCAGACTTTCTAAATGAGCGGCGATCTTGAGTCCGCCCTCGAAGAAGGGCATTCCATTAAAATCTTTATCCGCAGTTTTTGAACTCATCATTTTTCCATCATCATCGATCACTTGGATCGTCGCTAAAGAAAAAGTTTGAGCAAACTCTTGATCGCGTTCATCGTGGGCTGGAACTCCCATGATGGCGCCCGTGCCATAATTATAAAGAATATAATCCGCTACCCAAATCGGAATTTTTTCTTGGGTTAAAGGATGAACCGCGTAGGCCCCAGTAAAAACGCCAGACTTTCCTTTTGCTAAATCTGTGCGTTGAAGGTCACTTTTTCTTGAAGCTTCACGAACGTAAGTCTGCACTTTCGATTTACATTCGGGGCTTGAGATTTCATCAAGAAGAGGGTGCTCGGGTGCCAATGCTAAAAATGTCACGCCAAACAATGTGTCGGGCCTTGTTGTGAAAACCTCAATCGTATTTTTAGATTCCGAGATTACAAATTTCACACGAGCGCCTTGGCTTTTTCCTATCCAGTTTCTTTGATGTTCTTTGGTGGACTCAGGCCAATCCAATTGGTCAAGATCTTTTAGTAAGCGTTCCGCATACTCTGTTATTTTTAACATCCACTGACGCATGGGACGACGCTCTACAGGATGCCCCCCGCGTTCAGATTTTCCATCAATCACTTCGTCATTGGCCAAAACTGTTCCCAAAGCAGGACACCAGTTCACCAACATTTCGGCTTCGAAAGCTAAACCTTTTTCATAAAGTTTTTTAAAAATCCACTGCGTCCACTTCACATATCGGGCATCAGTGGTCGATAGTTCTCGGCTCCAATCAAAAGAAAGTCCAACACTTTTTAACTGACGTTTAAATGTCTGAATATTTTTTTTGGTTGTTTCTTCTGGGTGTACACCATGTTTGATCGCGTATTGCTCTGCGGGAAGGCCAAAGGCGTCCCAACCCATAGGATGCAAAACATTAAAGCCCTTCATTCGTTTGTAGCGGCTTACAATATCGGTGGCAGTGTATCCCAGGGGGTGGCCAACATGCAGCCCTTCGCCCGACGGATAGGGAAACATATCTAAAACATAATACTTGGGAGCCTCTGAGCCTTTTTCACCAGGATTGAACGCGCGAAAACTTTGCTCGTCCTCCCAATGCTTTTGCCATTTGGCTTCGATTTTTTTAACAATGCTTTGAAAAGTAATTTCAGATTCACTCATAGCCGGAGTGAAAATTTAGCATGGACTGATTAAAACTTATAGTTTGACGCAACCACAAATCCATAAATGTAGTTTGATCTCGCCGTGGGGGTGGGAACTTGGCTAAGTGTACCACTGGAACCCTGACCCCCAATCACGTATCCCCCAAGTGAAATAGATCCCGTAGGCTTTTCGAAAACAATTGCGGTGGTGCCACCAAACATGTGAACCTTGTCATCTATTGCAGTGAGGTATGTGGGCACTGTTTTAGCAGCACTCATATTGCTATAAATTCCCAAACGAAATCCCAATGTCGGACTTAAAAAGTATTCTGCCCCAAGCATTGTGTTCAAAACGGCTTTGGCGTCTACATTAAAAAGTGCCGAAGCATCACCCTTAAAATTTCCCTTTATGGGGAAGTAAAAATGAAAATCGGCGGCGAGCGTCAATTTATTGTTAACCTTGTTCGAAATCCCCGCACTGACCCTGTTTGGAAAGGGAACAAACTTTGAAAAAAATGAATCCGCAGTGGCGGCAGTATTGGAACCACTGGTTGCATCCGTATATTCACCAAGTCCCCCAATAGCAAAGCCCTTCAATCGTGCGCTGTAACCAATCTTCCAATTTTCACTTAAATCATAAGTTGCGCCTAATACTGCAACGGTAGCAGATGAACTGGTGCTTTTTTCTACGAAGCGAATCGAAATGGGGTTCGTTGATGTGGTTACAAAAAAGAATTTTTCGTTCACATCATGTGAAGCATAGAAAAGTGAAAGTCCAAAATTATGCCTGCCATATTTTCGCGCTAAGAATGCACCAAGCCACACCGTATTAAATTGGGACTCAAAAGCAGCAGCGTCTTGGGAATTTAACTCCACCGTTCCCGAATTGGAATACATGTAAGGAACCAAAACTGCTCCACCCCATTGCCAGTTCCCCCATTTCATATTTCCTCCCACCATTGAAGGAATGGCTAAAAAGCCGCCGCGCTTTATATTGTCGCGTGCAGATTTAAACAAACTCACAAATTCGCCTGTGCGAGTGTCGATCCGAGCATAAGTCGAAAGTGATGCGCTTACTTGGGAACTATCAACATAGGCAAGAGTTGCGGGGTTGTAGAACATATTGGATACGTCGCCCGCAAGAGCCATGCTTGCATGCCCCATGCCAAAGCTCCGCTCACCTATAGGAACATCCTCATAATTATACTGACGTGAAAAAGTTTTCGTAGAAAGTACAAAAAATAAAATTAGTACAAAAAAATTTTTCAATTTGAGTCACCCTTTAATAAAACTTTTCGAAATTTTTGATTGAGCATTGGAGGATTTGCTTTCCCTTTAGAGCGCTTCATAACCTCACCCATAAAAAATCCTAAAATCTTTTCATTGCCAGCTTGAAATTCGGCGACCTGACTTGGAAAAGCCTCAAGCACTTCATTCACCCAAGCATCAATTTGAGTTTCATCTAAAACTTGGATCAATCCTTTTTCTTGCACATATTTTTCAGGAGAGGCCCCAGTGCTCCAAAGATCTTCAAATACCGTTTTTGCAATTTTCCCGGAAATCACATTTTTTTCAATTAACAGTAAGAGCTCAACAAGACTCTCAGGTCGAAACACCGCATCACTCAGTTGGATGCTGGGATCCTCTTTGAGTTTTCGTAAAACTTCAGAACAAATCCAATTTGCTGAAGTTTTGGGATTGGCTCCCAGCTGAACACAAGATTCAAAATACTCCACGTAGCCAAGTTCGGAGGTCAATACTTCCGCGTCCAAATGACTCAGTTGATAATTTGAAACATAGCGAGCAATTTTTTGCTCAGGGAGCTCAGGAAGAATTCTTTTTATATTTTCAATCCAATGAGAAGTAATCACCAGCGGCGGCAAATCAGGATCCGGAAAATACCTGTAGTCTTGGGCCTCTTCCTTACTACGCATGGAATAAGTTTTAGAAACGGCAGAATCCCAACCTCGGGTTTCTTGAACAATTCTTCCTCCACCTTCGACCACTGCGATTTGCCTAGCGATCTCGTACTCCAATGCTTTTTCGATAAATTTAAAAGAATTTATATTTTTGAGTTCAGCGCGTGTGCCTAGTTTTTTCTCTCCCACCAAGCGGATAGAAATATTTGCATCACAGCGGAAATTACCTTTTTCTAAATTCCCATCACAAACTTCAGCAAATAGTAAAATAGCGTGCAACTTACGCAAATATGCCGAGGCCTCTGCTGGAGTTTTTAATTCGGGTTTAGATACAATTTCAATCAACGGAACTCCTGCACGGTTCAAGTTCACAAAAGTCCCTTGAGAGGAATGAATCGACTTTCCTGCATCTTCTTCGATGTGAATCCGCTCGAGTGCAATCACTCGTTTTTTTCCTGACTCCGAGAGAATTTCAAGCGAACCGCCTTCGCAGATTGGCTCGCTCATTTGTGAAATTTGATAACCTTTGGGCAAGTCCGGATAAAAATAATTTTTTCGCGCAAATTGACTTTGCAGAGCAATTTTACACCCCAAGGCAAGTCCCGCGCGTACAGCCAACTCTACGGCTTTTTCGTTCATCACCGGCAAAGAACCAGGTAACCCCGCAGAAACAATTCCTACATTTGAATTGGGTTCATCACTTGTCTCATGTTTTGCACGACAAAAAACTTTTGACTCGGTCATGAGTTGAGCATGCACTTCGAGTCCAATAACAGCTTCATAAAGTCTCATTGGGAAACCTCACTTGCGGCATTTAACACAGGAGCTAACGCAAGAGTTTCGGGATGGGCGATTTGAAAAGATTTTGCCATCGACAACATTCTCAGTTCTTCCCACCAAGGAGAAATTAATTGAACGCCGATAGGCAATGGGTGAGAATCATATCCCCCGTTGTAGGATAATGCAGGAAGGCCGGCCAGATTTACCGCCAAAGTGTAAATGTCTGCCAAATACATAGAAAGTGGATCATTTGATTTTTCGCCCAAGCGAAAGGCAGTACTCGGAGAAGTGGGGCCCATGATGACATCGCATTTTTCGAAAGCTTTTTCAAAATCTCCCCGAATCAAAGTTCGAACTTGAGAAGCTTTTTTATAGAATGCATCATAGTATCCTGCACTCAACGCATAAGTGCCCAAACAAATTCTCATCTTGACTTCATCTCCAAAACCCTCACCTCGGGTCCGTGAATAGAGCTGATCCAAGGTGCGGGCATCGGGATGAGAACTTCGATATCCAAAATGAATCCCATCATATCGCGACAAATTGCTGGAAGCCTCGGACGTTGCGATAAGATAGTAACTCGCCAAAGAATGTTTGAGATGGGGAAGTGACAACGAAACTCTTTCGGCACCACGAGACTCAAAAAACTGAATATTATTTTCAATTTGTCGAGAGACTTGGGGGTCCAATGCACTGGAATCAAAAAATTCTTCCGGAACTCCAATTCTCAAACCACTCCATGTTTTTTGCAGATCGATATTTTTTAAATTTTCAAAAGTATTTTCCAGTGGATGATGCACGCTAGTGGAATCTCGCGAACAAGGACCTGCAATAACATCAAACAAAGTTGCACAGGAATCCGCATCAATTCCCATTGGCCCAATCTGATCAAGAGAACTTGCGTAGGCAATAAGTCCAAAACGACTCACTCGACCATAAGTCGGTTTTAGTCCTGTGATTCCACAAAATCCCGCTGGCTGGCGAATGGAACCACCCGTATCAGTGCCTAAAGCAATGGGACTCAGCCGACTCGCGACTGCGGCAGCCGAGCCACCCGAACTTCCTCCCGCGACTCTTCCCAAGTCCCAAGGATTTCTTGTCGCACCAAAAAAAGAACTCTCCGTGGAGGAACCCATAGCAAACTCATCGAGATTGGATTTTCCTACAATCACCGCTCCAGCATCAATGAGCTTGTGCACCACATGAGCAGAATACGGAGCCACAAAGTTTTCTAATATTTTTGAGCCCGCAGTGGTTTTTGATCCCTGAACCATAATCAAATCTTTGATAACAATTGGCATTCCAAGGAGAGGGTGATTTTCGCCGTTCTCCCTACGTAAATCGGCTTTTTTTGCCATCTCACGTGCCATTTCTTTTTCACAAGTGATCAGCGAATTGCATTTTTGCGAATCGCCTTCGGCTCTTTTAAGACTTTCTTCTGTTAGCTCTCCACTGGAAAGAGTTTTTGTTTGAAGAGCCGAAATGATTTCTAAGAATGAGGAATCTAAAATATTTTTTGACATTTTTTAATCTCTTAAGTCTCGGATCCTAGGACTCTGGGAAGTTTAAAAGAACCTTCAAAAAATTCAGGGGCATTTTTTTCAAGCCACGCCCTATCAAGACTTGATTCCGGATGATCCTGCCTCATTTGTAACTGAGAAATGCCATGAAAAGTTGGCACGATGTCATGAGTGGGAACAAGCGCGAGACTTTCGAAGGCTCCAAGTATTTGTTCCATTTTCTTTCGAATATTCTCGAATTCCGATTCTTCAACATGAACTCGAGCCAAATTTGCAACTTTGATAACATCTTCACGGGAAATCATGGAGACGAGCATAACATTTTGAAAGGAATTTTCTAGGTAACTAAAAGATTAATCAACCAGTAACTAACTCAAGGGGGGCAAAGCGTACGACGAACTTTTTTGTACCAACTTTTTGAAAGCGGACTGTCACTTTTAGCCCAGCGGCCTGACCTTCGCGTCCCACAACAGTACCTTGACCATAATCTGGATGCTGCACCACAACCCCAATTTTAAACGAATCCCCCGGTCCAACAGCTTGTGCAATGTCATTTGAAGAGGAATCTCCCCAATCCCCACCCAATCCGGAGTCCGATCCAAAATTGCTATCAAAGGCAAACTCATCGGTCCGCGCAAATGTGGAACGTCTCATCATACTAGGAGCATGATCAATACATTTCACTTCGTCTTTTGGCAATTCCTCTAAAAATCGAGAGGGGCTTTGCATGTGTTGAACGCCAAACACTCGCCGAGATTTGGCATGGGTAACATGTAAAATTTTCATTGCGCGAGTCACACCCACGTAAAACAATCTTCGTTCTTCTTCCAAGGCGTCGCGATCGGTTTCTCCATAAACATCGGGCTTCATGTGTGGGAATAACTCTTCCTCAAGTCCGACAAGGAACACAGTATTGTACTCTGTTCCCTTGGCAGTATGAATCGTCATCAAAGAAACAAACTCTGTACCCTCTTCCACCCGATCGGCTTCACTCACGAGAGTAACTTCTTCCAAAAATCCCCCCACAGTAGGAAGTTTTTCGCGGGTTTCGTAATCAGAAATTGCAGTGCCCAATTCTTTTAAGTTTTCAAGACGAGCTTCGGCTTCAATGGAGTTTTCGGCTTCAAGCATTTTTAAATATCCCGTATCGTCTAACACTTGAACGTAAAATTCGTAAGGACTCATGGTGGCAAGTTTTTTTTGCAAATTGGTATAAAGATCCACAAAGACTTGGATTTTTTTACGAGGACCATTCCCTAAAGAAGACTCTCCTTTTACGGCTAAGCAAAGTGCCTCAAATAATGTGTATCTTTCTTTTTGTGCGAACTCTTTGACATGATCGACTGTCGTTTTACCAATACCGCGCGTCGGGACGTTAATGATTCTTTGCAACGCGATATCATCTCGCACGTTAACAAAAGCCCGAAGGTAAGCCAGAGCGTCTTTGATTTCGGCGCGCTCGTAGAATTTTACGCCACCATAAATTTTATAAGGAATACGTTCTGCGCGCAAACGATCTTCAAGCAATCGAGATTGAGCGTTGGTGCGATAAAAAATTGCCGATTCGGAAAGCGGCGTGCCGGTATTTACCAATTCTTGAATTTTTCGAACCACCCAACGGGCTTCCTCGAGATCACTTTCGTGCGCATGGACTTCGATCGGTTCACCATCATCTTTTGACGTAAATAGTGTTTTTTCTTTTCGCTGTTTATTGTTTGAAATCACGGTATTTGCAGCGCGCAAAATATACCCCGTTGAGCGATAGTTTTCTTCGAGTTTAATTACGCGGGCGTCAGGAAAGTCTTTTTCAAAATCCAGAATATTTCGGATATCTGCACCTCGCCAGCCATAAATCGACTGGTCTTCATCTCCAACTACACATAAATTTCGGTATTTTTCGGACATCAATCGCAATAATCGATACTGAGCCGCATTCGTATCTTGATACTCATCCACCAAAATAAAACGATATCGCTCATTGAACATGTCGCGGAATTCTTCATCGTTTTTAAAAAGTTGATAAGTGCGAAAAATAAGATCACCAAAATCGACCGCATTATTTTTTTCAAGAGTTTGCGAGTACAGCCTAACTATAGGAGCAATTTTAGATTCAAAAAATTGATGAGATCCCGCTTTGAATTCTTTAGGATCCTGCGCTTCGTTCTTGAGTGCATTGATTTTATGCATCACAGCCTTAGGTGACACGACTTTGTCTGAAATCCCCAGAACTTCCATGCATTCTTTGATCAAAACAATTTGGTCGTGATCATCATAAATTGTAAAACCCGACTCCAACCCGATTCTCGATCCATAGGTTCGCAAGAGTTTTGCTCCCATACTATGGAAAGTGGAGATCCAAATATCATCTCCAGGAATACCAACTCTTTCAAGAAGCGAAACAACTCGTTGCTTCATGACTTTTGCGGATTTATTGGTAAAAGTCAGAGCACAAATTTCACCAGGGAAGGCTTCGCCTGACTCAATTAAATTTACAATTCGATGAGTGAGCACTCTTGTTTTTCCCGAACCAGCTCCTGCAAGCACTAAGAGTGGTCCACGAAGTGTTTGAACAGCTTCTAATTGAGGCGGATTCATAGATTGAAAAAGATCATTCATGCGAGGTGAAGTGGGAAGCTAGAACAAAGTCTCATGGAATACTAGCATTGGGCTGAAATTCTGAGGTTCCATTTTGGAACTCATGAAATTCTCCAAGGGAATTTAGTTCCACATCGAAACTATGCTGCATTGCAAAATAAGCTCATTGCCTATTTAAACGACTCTGAGCCTTGGCATGAAGTCTGCATAAGGACGAGTGTTCCGATAAAGGAAATCCCCTTCAATGGGACCTCGGGAACAACATGAATAACCACCGGATTCGGAGTCTGTATGATCTCACTCCCTCCCTCCCCCCCCTGTGAAATGCAGGTTCCGGGTCCGATGGCAAAATGTTGGACCTAGAGCGTCGAAAGAAATCTCGAGGGATCTGCTAAAAGTCTCAAAATGGGACTAAATTTCGGAGCTCAATGCCTCTTTCAAACAAAGTGTCCCAAATGGCCTCCCAACTTATTGGTTCTGAGGTTTTAAAAATCGCTGGAGAAATACAATCACTCAAGGCGAGCGGAAAAAAAATCCTAAATTTTACGGTCGGTGATTTTGATCCTAAATTTTTTCCAATTCCCGAATTGCTCACGGAAGAAATCAAACAGTCTTTTTCTAAATCCGAAACAAATTATCCGCCAAGTTCAGGAATGCCAGAACTCCGGTCGGCAGTTGCAGAATTCTACACCCGAGAATTTAAGACACAAACCCTAGCGAGCGAAGTGCTCATCGCAGGCGGAGCCCGTCCTCTGATCTACACAATTTTTACCGCACTCGTGGATCCGGGTGACACAGTTCTGTATCCCGTTCCTTCGTGGAACAACAATCATTACTGTCATCTTTCAAAAGCCAACGGAATTGCGATCAATTGCGGAGCTGAAAATTCATTTCTCCCAACTGTTGCGCAGTTAGCGCCTCATTTTAAAAAGGCTCGTCTCTTATGCCTCAACAGTCCACTGAATCCAACGGGTACAAATTTTTCAAAACAAAGTCTCGTGGAAATTTGTAGTCTTGTTATTGAAGAAAACGAAGCCCGAATCAGTCGAAATGAAAAACCCCTGTATTTAATGTTCGACCAGATATATTGGAAACTCACTCACGGGGCCGCTCAACATTTTTTTCCCACGGCGCTAGTTCCCAAAATTAAGCCCTTCGTTATTTATGTTGATGGAATTTCGAAATATTTTTGCGGTACCGGACTTCGTGTAGGTTGGAGCATTTTACCTGAATCTCTGATGTCGCCTTTTTCTGCAATACTTGGTCATGTAGGTGCCTGGGCTCCAAAGCCAGAGCAAATCGCAACTGCTAAATTTCTCAACAGCAGCGCAAATGTAAATGCTTTTATCGATGTCACTCGCGAAAAACTTTTGCAAAGACTTTCAACGATGTTTGAAGGAATACAAGAACTCAAAAAACTGGGTTTGCCGATTGATGCCATCCGCCCTGAAGGGGGGATTTATCTCTCGCTCCAGCTTCAAAGTCGTCAAAAAAATCTCACAAATGAGGCGTTAAGAAAATTGCTACTCGAGAAGGCAGGCATCGCCGTAGTTCCTTTTCAAGCATTTGGACTACCCGCCGATAGCGGATGGTTTCGCCTATCCATGGGTGCTGTTTCGAAGGAAGACTGCATTGAAGCTCTTAAAAATATACGACATTTTTTGTTAACGGAACTTTCATAGAAGTTTCATAAAATCTTTAAAAATTACTCCTTTTTTCACTGTCATAATAGTGACAGGGGTTCTTGGCACATGCGCGTTTTTTAAATCAAGAAAACCTAAAAATTTAAGGGCTTAATGCCGAAAAGAACCTTTGAAGAAGGAGCTCATACTTGTCGACTTTATATTGGTTTGCGCCTTTGGTTTTGGGATTTGCGGTTTTTTACATTGTTTATGTGACGCAAGTTTCGGCAGAATCAAGTGCTGCAAAAGACAGACTTGGAATCAACTGGGGAAATGACGAAAAGCCTTTTGTTCCCCCAGTATGGATAAAATATACAAGCCCTCTTTTAAAAGGTGGCACGCTGGGTTTAGCACTTAATTTTTTCTCGCCGTTGAGTCTAGAAAAATGGAAAAAGAGAATCCGCTGCGCAGGTTTGCATCGAAATTTACAAGCAGAGCATATCTTAGGTGCAAAATTTTGGCTCGCGACTTATCTTTTTGCAGGCCTCCTTCTTTGGGTTCTTTTTGGATCCGAGCCCCCAGCGCCTTGGATACCCTTTGTCGCATCTCTTGTTGGATTTTTTCTTCCAGACATAGATATCAAATCTCGAGTGGACGAACGCCAGATGGGAGTACGCTTGGGAATGCCTTACGTTCTTGACCTAATGACGCTTACTATGGAAGCTGGATTGGAATTTCAGGGTGCGGTTTCGCGCGTTGTGGAACGTGCTCCACCCAGTCCGTTTGTGGAAGAACTTGCAGAACTTCTTAAAAATATTCAGCTTGGTGAAAGTCGGGCTACTGCACTTCGCAAAATGTCCGACGCTATTGATATTCCCGAAATCACCTCGATGGTTGCTGTTTTAATTTCTACCGATCAAATGGGATCTCCGATTGGTCCAGTTTTACGAGCGCAGTCGGAAACTCTACGAGTGGAAAGATTGGTGAAGGCTGAAAAATTAGGAGCGCAAGCAAGCCAAAAAATCCTTTTCCCTCTGGTATTTTTTATTCTTCCCGCTGTATTTTTAGTGATTTTTGGACCCGTCATTTTAGAAGCGATGGGAGTAACTTAATCAATGTCCACCGCAAAAACACCACATCAGTCGATCAAAATCAAAAGTACCAAAAAAGTGTTGGTCGAAAATTGTGTTTTTGCAAAATCAGCAGTGTCCCGTCTCATTGGATTGTTAAATCACGAGTCGTTAGATGACAACGAAGGTTTACTGATCACTCCTTGTAATCAAGTGCACACTCTCTTTATGAGATTTCCCATCGATGCAATTTTTCTTGATAAAAATTTCACAGTATTAAAAATCAAAGCCCTGCCACCATGGAGAATCTCTCCTTTGGTGTGGGGTTCGCGATCAGTGCTAGAAGTTCCATTGGGTCATTCTGCTAAAATGGGATTACAAATCGGCGACCAAATTGAGGTGTCGCCATGTTGATAGTGAAAATTGTTCAAGGGCCTTCAAGTGTGGGAGACGTCTTTAATTTAGAAAATGGTGGCACCTATGTGATCGGTCGCTCCGACGGTGCAGAAATTCAACTAAAATCTTCTGGAATTTCAAAGAATCATTGTCGTATCACCGTGCTCCCTGGAAATAGGCTTGATGTAGAAGATTTAAAATCCTCCAACGGAACTTTTATAAATGGGCTCCAAATAAAAAAATCCATTATGAAAGTGGGGGATTCCCTAACGTTGAACAGCTACACTATTAAGTTGCTACAAAAGGCGCCGGAAAAAGTACGAATCGTCGCAGCTCCGGCTTCTTCGAGTTATACACCTCCAAGCTTTGATGGGAATGCCGCGTTTCAATTAGATGGAATGGCTGCGGGAGTTCCTTCAGCACAGACAGAATTGTTTTCGACACAAAACACTGGAGCCAAAGTTGGAGGATTCCTGAGCTCTAATGTTTATCCTTTAGCAGACTATTTTTCTTCAAATTTTGATGTGCGTTTTCTTGTCGCAAGTTTTTTCCTGATTTGGTCGGTCCTCCTGATTATGTTTACCGCATGGCCGTTTTCCAGTGCCGCAAATGTTCGCGTTGAAAACCAAGCCATCGAAGTTGCCAGATTGTACGCCAGGCAGTTGACCCGCGTGAATACCGAGGCAATTGTTGCCGAGGACTATCGTAGTTTAGTTGCCACATTGGACAAACACCCAGGACAAACCCGAGGTATTGTTGCCAGTTACATCATCGATGTTTCAAGAAATCAGGTGATGGCTCCTCAAAATGAACTGGGTCGAGCGTTTACAAATGAATTTTCGCAAGCGGCAATCGAAACTCTCACGGGAACACAAAATCCCAATCTCGATTACGTTGGCAAAGACGATACTGGAATGGCCTATGTCGCGTCACCTTTGATGGTTTCAACCGCCGAAGGAAATAAAACAGTCGCAATCGCATTCGTACAAATCAACACCAACCCTGCAAAATTTTCGACTGCAGAACTTTTTGATCAAATCATTAGCTCGCTACTTTACTCACTGATTATAAGTTTGCTTCTTATTATTTTTGTTTATCGTTGGATGAACGGACCGTTTGAACTTCTCTCAGAACAAATCGAACAAGCGCTTAGAAAAGGGCAAACTCAATTAAGTGTTGCAGTTCAACTTCCAGCAGTAAAAGAACTCAGTGAAAAAATATCGTTCGCACTCTCAAAGGCACAACCGGCTCCAAGTTCTGAAAGTTCTTCGTCTTCTGGATCATCTGAATGGGCTTCTGCAATGGTAAATGCAAACACCTATCCCGCATTTTCGATTGATGGAAGTGGAAGTGTACAATCTTGGAATGAACGAATCGAAAGACTTATGGGAATCAGTAGTTCTGAAGCGGTTGGGCGTGAGTTTTCGCAAATCTCGCGGGACATGGAGCTTGAGCAAATTGTGAGATCATTGATGAGCGAAGTGGTTGGCACGCCGTGGTCTACTTCAAATCGAAGTTATGTATTTAACGAAAATGAAATCACAATCAATGTTACCTCCGGAGCAGGAATTTATCTTGTCGTAATTAGTCCCGGAGGTGCTGCATGAGCTGGGAGCTAAAGAGCGCCGATGGATATGTGTTAGCAGTAAACAATGATGTTGTTAAGCTAGGGCGCGCGTCAGAAAACACCATTGTACTCAATGATCCTGCTGTATCGAGATTTCACTTAAATCTTTACATCAAAGGGCAAGACCTGATCGCAGAAGATGCAGGTTCACAAAATGGATTTACTGTAAACGGACAGAATGTAAAAGGCGCAGTAAAACTCAATGCAGGAGATCGAGTAGGTCTTGGTTCAAAAGAGTACATAGTCCGGCCGAAAAGTTCTACTTTAAACCTCGAAAGCCAGCTCAATTCAAGAATTTCAAGTTCTGCTTTAGGACGCGGAAACATTGCTCCACAAAGAATTCAACCCATACCCTCTGCCTATACTCGGTCCATGCCATCACAATCTACCAATTCCCGTTTTAGAGTCTATATGCTTGCCATTGGAATTGTTGCGATGGCGGCAATTTACTTTCGTGGTGAAGAAAAAAATACTCGTAAACCAGCCAGCAACCCCGCTGCAGGAAAAGGGGAGATTGCTGAACCTTTAAAAATGGATGGAAAAGAAAAATTTCGACAAAAGGCTATAAACGAAGTTCGGGCTGAAGCAATGTTTAGACAAACGCTAAGAGATTTTTACAATCGTAATTATTCTCGCTCGATCACCGGATTTAACGATGTGATTCGCGAAAATCCAGATCATGAGGAAGCTCGGGAACATTTAAAAACTGCCGAAACTTACCTCGCTTCCGAAATGCGAAAGCTCTATGAAGATGCCGTCCGATCAAATGAGGTGATGCAGTATAGTCGCGCCAAGGGACAAGCTATGCGTGTGCTCACTCTTATCGCTGAGCAAATACCCGCCTATTCGCGAACCATCTCAGAAGGAGCATCACGCCAACCTGGTTCAACTTCCAACACCACTCAAGACGAAATGCTGCTTCAAGTTCCCTGCAAAAGCTACAAAGCCAATAAAACTTTTTCTGAGGAAGAAAAAACTCAAGCTAAGGCCAACATTACCCTTTGTGAAGAGTCTCAAAAATTACTGAGAGAAGTTCGCCAGCGTCTTGGCGACGAAGACACTCTAAAGGAGGTCCGCTAATGCCTCGCATACTCATCGCAAAAAAAGCCACCCAAGAAATTAAAATTCCTCTTGATCAGGAAAGAATCACTATCGGACGCGATAAAAAAAGTGATCTCTTTTTGGACGACCAAGAAGTCTCCCGTCGACACGCGGTTGTTATCAATAAATTTGGAACAATTTATGTAGAAAACGTATCCTCCACAGGACAAATATTTAGAGGCAATACTGTTGTTGAATTTTGTGAACTCGCGAGCGGAGAAGAAATACGAATTGGTTCCTATATGCTTTCTTGGAGGGACGAACTCGCTTCGCAAGAATCGCTTGGGAAAACAAGTGCTCGCGCCGCGGCCTTTGCTCCCTCTATGGCACAGGATCAGGTTGCACAAAGTGCGGATGCAGGGGAGCAAAACTCACCCATCGATTCTCCTGAAGCGCATCAACCTCAAGAAAATATCCAAGTCCAAGAAAATGTAGCACCCGCATTTAACCTTGATCAAAATGCTAACAACGATGCTAACAATGGTGCGGATTTTATGCTCGACGCGGTTCCCGAAGATCAGCAGCCAGCGGAGCAGAATGAACAAAATTTTGAGGTCGGAAATCTGATCGATAATGCCCCTGCGATTGCGCCCAACCAAGACATGATGTTTCAAGGTATCCTTGGCGATAACGTCGCAGATCAAACCGCCGCCTTCAATTCTGACGCAAAGACAAAAATTTCTACTAGCGAACTAGGCGCACTTTTGAAAATCATCAAAGGAGAAGACGAAGTAAGGGAAATAGTTTTGGCCGCAGAACATTCGGAGTGGATTGTGGGTCGCGGTTCCAAATGTGATATTCCTATTGATAACGCCAAAATTTCCCGTTCACATTTTAAAATTTATCGTGACGGCAGAATTTTTAAAGTTTGCGATCTCGGCGGCACCAGCGGAACACGTCTTAACGGTGTTTCTATTCAAGACGCCAAATTAAATTCTTTCGATACAATCAAAGCGGGCTCTGTAGAGTTTCAATTTTTTGTTGGAGATGGAAAAGATGCCGGCAGGTCTGATCACGATGCCTTAGACAATCAACATCCCAACGGACCATCAATGCTAGGCGGTGGACCTGCAGAGTTACGATTAGAAGGAGCCAATCCCTCGTCGGATTCCTCAACTCAAGAGAAAACAGCATTTGCTGCACCAGTGCCTTACAATCCCGCAGGTGCAGCACCTCCACCCAGAATGGATTTTGGCGGTGCAGCTTTTGCTTACACCGCTCCTCCAGGAGCAAGCGACTCTTTTCAAATTCCGAATCCTAATTTTGGATCCAATGGAATCCCGAGCCAGGGAAATGCGAAACCCGATTTACCTCCAGGCCCTTTTGACAAGGTTAAAAATTGGTTTTCCGAACTCAAACCTGTTCAAAAAGTTCTCTACCCGACTCTGCTTGCGTTGTTAGTCGGAGGCGCAGTCATTCACTTCTCGGAATCTCAAGAGAGCGACATTCCTGCTCCCAAGGTAGAAAATCAGGTAGCAAATAGCGAAGCTGCGCCTCCCTCAACCGAATCAGCACCCAGTAATGAAAAACCTGAGACCGTAGAAAGAGCCCCCACTTCCACCGCGCAAGCTCCAGCAAACGATTCCGATAATGCTGCGATCAAGGGAGACATTGGTCCAAAGTACTTTAAATTGAATCAAGATAAAAGAAATGAAATCGATGATGCCTACGCAAAGGCTGATCGAGCTCACAAAGCTCAGAAATGGGATGAGGCCTATACGCATTCAAAAATTGTAGTGGATGCAGTGGAAATTTATAAAAATGCGGCAGACATTTTGTGGGAAGCCCAGACAAACAAGAATAATAATATGCTAGGAAATGTTACGACAAATCTTAACAACGTTGCTGATGCAGCAAAAGAGAACCAAGAAAAACTAGAACTTTTGTTGACTGCCGGTGACAGATCGCTCGCTGCACAAAAATGGGCGGATGCGGAAGAAAATTTTAGCCGCGCTATGAACCTCGACCCAAACAATGCGCGTGCTACCCAAGGTTTTGTAAAAGCTCGGAATAAAGACATGACTGCGTCTATTGAGGTTCCTAATGCCCCTGTAAAAGTGGATCCCGATGAGGAAGCAAGGATTGCGCTTCAAGAACAAATTCAGTCACTCAATAAGGAAGTGAATAATGCAAACAATAAGATTCGGGCCGGAAGTTTTAACGAAGGACTCTCCCATTTAAGGCAGCTAGATTTTCAAACCAAAGATCTTGCAATGGAACTGGGTACCAATCGTGCACCGGCATCGATTAGGTCATTTGGAATCGAAAAAACGAATTCCATACAAATGCGAATTCGAGAATCTATTGACTTTGCAAAGAGTCAACTGGATGCCGAGTATCAAACAAATTTAGCAGACGCCGAAGCCTTTATCTCGAATAAGCAATATTTGCAGGCAAAAGACATTTATAACAAAATTTTAAAACTCGAACCTGAATTCGACCGAGTAAGACAAGAACGAGGAAAACTTTATTCAAAGATTGTCAGTGAGGCTCGCGAAAAATATCAAGAGGCGCTGATCCATGAAAACGTGGGAGATATCGATCAGGCTTTAGAAGGTTACGAGCAAACTCGAGAACTTTTACAAGACGTCGACGACAATCTTGCCAGTGACTATTTTAAAAAGAGCCAGTTAAAAATTCGGAGGCTCAAGCGGTGATTTTGGCTTGTCGCACAACTCAGTTTGGATCCTTAAGAGTAGGAAATGTTTTTTTGAGTCAAAGACTTTGTTCGCCCATAGAAGCCTCATCAAAGCTTTGCTTTAGAAGCTGGGACGAAACTTACACCAGATTGCGTACTGAAAAAGACGCCACCCAGATTCATTCGATTGAGGATCTGAAAGATCAAAAACTTATGGAGCTAAACACGGCTACACTTTCCGCGCTTCGTGCCTTGCCCAAAGAAGAACGTGAAGGCACACGTCTCTTTACCATTGCGACAGATTATGCAGCGGGAGGCGACAAAAAAGTACGATGGGTTTGGAGTAATTTTCCAGTGTGGGCAAAAATTATCGTAGAAACCAGCGAAGGGTCACTCTTTCGAATACAAAACCCTGGAATCTCAAATTCCTTGACCCAAGCTTTACCTTGGTACAAATGGGAAGTCTTAGATTCAGACGCGTATTTGCACGTTCAATTTTTTGGTGAGGATTTTAGCATTCCTCAGCATGGCATTGAATATGAGGATCGCTCCTTTTCAATCACTCGAATCGGCCCCCCTTTGCTGAACCAATCTCTTCATTTAAACCTTGAGATTAGACTCAAAGACGAACAATGGGGCGCCATTGTCTAAGAAGAATCTCTCTTTGTTTTTTCTAGGAGGATTTGTTGTCAGCTTTATCTTTTTTTATATGCAGAGAAAAAAGCCAGCCGTAGAACCCGTCCAGGGAACTGAAACACAGACTGAAACAGACGGCAACGAAGGCACAGAATCAAAGAAAAAATCGGAAGAACCTGTAAAAATCACTCTTCCTTCATCCTCTGTTCAATCTAAAAACTCCTCTCCATCTAAGACCGCAAATATAAAAAACACTGCACTCACTCCGTTGATCATGGAAAAAATTCCTGCAAATTTAAAAAATCGGATGACCTTAGACATTGGAGAAGAAAACAATGGCCTCGTACTCGTTAATTTTTTAGTCGATACTTTTCCTTTAAAAGGACAACAAAGTCGATGGATCAAAGATGAGGAATCAAAGTCTTGGCGTGAAGAACTCCCAGTAAATTTTGCGGCTTTGCAATTTTCAAAACCTGAAGCACTTCTCACAAATGAGCAACTCAAACTAAAAATAGATGACGAATTAAAACTCCAGCACCCCCAAGCATCGATTGTATCGATGCAAGACCCCGCTTGGAAACTAGAAGACGATCGAATCACTTTACAACTGGTGAAAGATTTTAGTGTGGCGATACCGCAAGATGGCAAAAGCCCCGTATTTGAAGTGTGGACGATTGATTTGACTCAAGGAAACATTCTAAAAAAACGTCCCGCATCCCGCCATGGTAACGTTGAGACTTTGGGAATTCCTTTAAAAGAGAACGATCCTTAGCCGCGGATTTCGCCCGTATCTTTGTTGTCATCAATGCGCTTTTTAAGTTCCTTACCAACTTTAAAAAAGGGCAACTTCTTTTCGGGAACGCTTACAGACGCACCCGTTTTGGGATTGCGTCCAGTATAAGATTTGTATTCTTTAACAAACCAAGAACCAAAGCCTCGAATTTCAATACGGTCTCCCCTCACAAGTGCTTCAAACATTGTGTCGAATACGCAGTTCACTACGGATTCAACTTTCTTTTTTGTAAGGTTGGTTTTACTTGTAAGTTTTTCTACGAGATCGCTCTTGGTCATATTTTCATTGTACAAAGAAATCAACACTTTGGAAGAATCAAAATTCTGACACACTATGAAAAACGACGAATTATATGCTAATACCTTCAATCCTAGCCCAATGCGTTATAAATCTCGATTCTTTGCCATCCTTTTTGCGATCACATTTGTTGGAGTTTTGTGCTTTTTTGCATATTCCGCTTGGGACAAATGGGCAATTTACGAACTTCCAAAAGAAAAAATAGTTTTTTCTAAATTAAGACCGCGCTCGAGTGTTGAATTTCAGGATCGATTTGGAAAAGTTTTGCACTATCTTTATGAAGATGAGCTCCTGATTTACAAACCCCTCAATAGTATTTCAAAAAATATTCGTGATTATGTGGTCTTCTTAGAGGACGCAAAATTCTGGGGACACTCGGGTTTCGATGTTGCAGAAATAGCAAATTCCTTGGAAAAAAACTTAGAAAAAGGAAAAGTTAAAAGAGGGGCAAGCACGATTACCCAACAGTTGGCAAAAAATCTTTTTCTAGGTCGAGAGCGAACTTGGATGAGAAAATTTTTTGAAATCCCTTGGACTTTGCGAATCGAAGAAGACCTTAGCAAGAGCCAAATCTTAGAACTTTATTTGAACGTTATTGAATGGGGTCCGGGCTTACGTGGTGTTGAAGCTGCGTCCCGTCATTTTTTTGATAAAGGCTCCAACGAACTTGAAGACATTGAAGCTATGTACCTCGCGCTAATTATTCCAAATCCCGTTCGCTTTGATGCTTTGGCAAATCCAAAAGTTTTGGACTTCTTAAACAAAAAGAAAAGCGCAATGGTCCACCGATTGATTGATGAAAAGAGAATGGCAGCGATTGAAAGGGAACTTTATGTCGAGCTGCCTTTTCCATTAGTTGCGCCTAAAGAACACAGACGTTTCGCACTTTCTCACGAAGCCGGCTATTTTGGAAAACGAACACAAATTCCAAGTTCTCACTACCGCAAAATTCTTGAAGCACAATGGAAGCAATTTAGAAAATCTAGCAGTGGGCATGTCGAAAGCACGTTAGATTTTGAACTTCTGGAAAAAATTCAAAGCGCTCCCCTGGAAAACAGTCAAGATCTTAGAGATGGCTATTTTGTATTGCTAGAAGAAGGAATTGTAAGAGCCTTTAAAAAATTGCCCAACGGAAAAAAACTCCCCTCAGAAGTTGAATCAGAGATTTGTGCCGAGAATTATTCCTGTGAGTTCAGAGAAAGTATAGATTGGAAAAGCTTGGCTCCGTAAAAAGAGGGTAGCTTTTCTCTGACTAAATTTATTTGCTGCAAATCAATATCCAAAAGTTTTAAACTGTCTCCGACTTCCTCACCCGAATGCAAAAGGTTTCCCCAAGGGTCATACACGCAACTATTGCCAAAGCAATATAGTTCACTCCCAGCAGAGTTTTGATGAGATCCCCATTGTGCTGCGGCAACGACAAAACATTGATTTTCGATGGCCCTTGCCCGTAACAACGTGTGCCAATGCGCGCGTCCAGTTTCGCGGGTGAAGGCGGCCGGAACACATATGATTTGTGCTCCCATTGTTAATGCCAAGGCACGAAATAGTTCGGGAAAACGCAAATCGTAGCAAATTGACAAACCCACACTCGCCAAAGAGGTTTGAACACATTTTAACTCGCTTCCCGAAAAAACTTCTTCGGATTCACGATAGGAGTTGCCGCCGGTCCCTTGAAAGTCGAACAAATGTACTTTGCGATAACTGATGAGTCTTTTTGAAGATGGCAGCCAAACAACCTGGGAATTGTAAGGCTTTTGCGAATTGTTGCTACCCGTTTCAAATACGCTCCCCAAAAACACAGGGATCTGCCAAGAATGCAAAAACTCTTTCAAGGTTTTAGAAAACGAATTTGTTTCAAGAAGTTCGTCGTTAGGTCCAATACTTAAACAAATATCGTTTCTAGAAAAATTTTTTGAAAATTTTGGACCTCGATAAAAAACATTTTCTGGGAAAAAAATCATATCTGCATTTTGAATTTGGGATTCTAAAACTGCATCGTTAACGAAAAGTAAATTGGCATAGGGATCATGAGTCGAACACATTTGTTGTATCGCTATTTTGATAGGGAACATTGTAAACCTCCAAGTAGCGATTGAGTCTGTGGATTCCAAAATACCGTCTTTGCCGGTAAGGAAATAGCAGATGTATATTCGCGTTCTACAAAGCGCCAAGTTCGGCCTCGGAAATACCAAAGAGCAAATGACTCTGCGGCATAAAGGTCGATAACATCTTTCTTGATAAGAATCTGGCAATCATCTGCTAAAGGATTAAGTAATGGGGCAACAGCAATAAAGCGCTGGCCCCGGTCCCCACCTTTGGCCACGCCACTAAAATAAAATGGAAAAGCGAGAGTGAGTAACACCAAAGCTAGCCATCGAATTCTTCGAGTCCTCAATAGAAAAGCTTCTATTTTTTGAGCAAAGATCTGATGCCAAAACACAGCACCTCCTACAAGTAACAAAAGGTAAACCGGATGGAGGTAATGTGGCAGCTGAAAGGAAACCATTGAAAAAGGAATCCCGAATGCCAATAAAAAACCCAAACTATGCAACGTCCATGAGCGCACAAATTGATCCTCGTCAGCGTTTTGCGGAGAGCTCTTTTTAAAAATTCGTAAAAAAATTGCTGAAAATCCACTGAGAAAAAAGAATGTTCCAATAAAAGCTTCTTTTAAAAAAATTTTTACATAATACAATCGCTCGCCGTTTAAGGAGTGGGCGATTTCGCCCCTGTTTGTACTTGCTGATTTAAAAACTTGGTCTAGAAAATATCGAACAAATCTTTCGATATCGGCTTCTTGGATTAAATGATGTGCCCAATAAATAAAAGGCATGATGGAAACCAAAACACATATGGGAAGCGTAAAAAATCCGAAAAGGATTCTAAATGGGGGCCGTGGAGAAAAAAGGAGTGCCAAACAAATGGAAGCCATCAAGCCCCCTAAAGCGCCCAATCCGGCAACCCCCTTACTTGCAGTTGCTAATAAAAGGCCAAAAAATTGGATTCCCCACCAAAAAACTCTTTTTCGTCCCAGTGACTTTCGCCAGTGTAGTTCAAAACTGGCTAATGCCACGCAAATCACACCTAGAGACAATGGGGCTTCCAACATGGAAGTCATTGCGTACTTTGTGTAATGACCCCAGATAAGCGAAATGACTGCAATAATAAAAGTCACCCCAGCACCCAGTCTTCGCCAGCTCCATAAAACTAAAAAAAACCACCCGACAAATGCGGGAATTGCCCCTATCGCCCGCGCCGCACCTTCGCTCACACCGAAAAATTTAAAAACCTGCGCACCCCACTGAAAGAAAAAAGGAGGGTGTTCAAAATAAATTGAAAATTTATTCTCGGTTCCCGAGAGCAACCAGTTTTCACCGCTGACAAAAGTTTTGTATGCGAGACCCGCATAAAGAGCCGCATCACTCGACAAGCCAAGAAGTCGCCAGCGGCCAAAAAAAATAAGGGCACCCAGAAGCACAATCCAAATTAGTAACTCAATTTGCCCGGGCACCTTTGTATAACGTTTGGAGTATGAGCTCATTTGCGAATGTCATCCAAACTTTGAACTTTAATAATCCATTTTAAAACAAGCTTGCGAAACATAGGAAACAGCAGAATTGCAAATAGACTGCCCAGTATCCAACCTCCTAAAATATCCAATGGAAAATGTTCGCGCAAAACAATACGACTCAAACAAACAAGTACAATGATTGGAATACTGAGAGCATAGAATAGCGGCATTTTTGTTTTCCAATCGACAGCAAAAACAAAAAAGCTTCTGTAAAAAAATGTCCAACAAAATATCAAATTGAAAGCATGGTTCGAGGGAAAACTAAGGGCTTGATAGAGATCTGGAATAATACCATTGACTCTTGGTTTTAATCTTCCAATGGGAATTTTTAAAAACTTAGCCGCGACAAAATCTGAGATTGTAAGAAAGACGCAAAGGAGAAAAAAAAACTTTAATCCCTGCAAAAAGCGAGTTTTTGTACGCGATCCTAAAATAAACCACAGCGTAAAAAATAGTCCCATCATTAGTAAAATTCCAGGAGTTGATTCACTGTAGAATTCTACTTTTAGCCAAAAGGGATTGTTAGGATCGCTTAAAGATTTTTGCAGTTCGGTATCCCATCGATCAATGGACTCTGGAACAAAGCGCCAAAGTTGATCTGGGTAGAAAAGCGACATATCCCTCCATTTAACATCAACTTTGTCTTTCACTCCACATTGTGATTTGATGAATTTTGTTGAAAAACGACAGACTACAGATGTGCGGAATCATTTGCCTAGCCATTTATGGTACAGGCGTTGGCGTAAGCCAAAGTTTAATGTCTTTGGGTGGGACATTGTTTGCTTTCTGGGGAATCGCGTTCCTGTGGCCAAATTTAAGCAAAAAATCAAAACTTTCAAACTTAGCGCTTAGCAGTGTTTTGCTCATAACTTTTCTTAGCACAGGAGTTCTTGCTCGAAATCAAGATCGAGTTTTTACGCGAGCACTTGAGCTTATCCCGCTTTTCTTTGTGCCCCTTGGAATCCTAGTGCTGCACCGACAGTTAGACGAGTTCCATAAGCAACTTGCATCAAAAGTGCTAAACCGAATCACGATGCTTTCCGTAAGTGTTTCTTGCCTCTATGCAATTTATCAGTTTCTATTTTTAAAAGTCCCCGGAATTGCCTTTTTTAGAAATCCCATTTACCTAGCCTATTCACTTTTGCCAATTTTCCTCGTCTTTCTTTGGAAGATCTATCAACCCCGTTCCGATACCGCTCGCTTGCAAAGTTTTTTTGTATTCTTAGTTTTCTTGGGCCTCATCGCCACTCAGAACCGAGTGACTCCAATAGTTGCCATTCTTTCTGTGGCTTTTTTGGAGATTCGAAAAATAAGAGCCGAAAGAAAATTTTCCTTGAAAAAATATTTATTGGCTATGTTTATAGGAGTCACTTTTTTGGGAAGCGGATTAGCTCTCAATCCTGCACTTAAAGAAAAGCTCTCTCGACCCATGGGATTACAAGATCCCAGCACATCGGCTCGAATGACTGTTTGGAAAGAAAATTATAAAATTTTTATGCAAAACCCCATAGCTGGAGTGGGATTCTTGAAAAATGGCATCGATACCGCAGAAAGAACTGAATACCAAAACCATTGGACACCTGGAACCTTAATTTATGCTCACAGCGTTTATTTACAAATTCTAGCAGAAGGAGGAATTTTGGGATTTTTCTTGTTGGGATTTTGGCTTTACTCTTTGATGAAAATTGATCAAGCAATTGTCTTTGTCACTGTAAGCTTTTTCTTGATCGCTGGAATCACTGAAAACATTACAGTAAATTCAAAACCATTTCACGCATTTCTCTTTGCAATTGGGGCTATCAATTTTTTAATCCCGAGTGAACAATCCTAACTTTATTCAACGATCCCATACCCTCTATGCCCCACCGGAGTCCCTTGACGTGTTTTTTAACAAGAGCGTTTCTCACATAGTGGTAAACTGGAATCATAGCGGGGTCTTCTCTGACTAAAATTTCTTGCATGCGCTGGATCTTTTGAAAAAAGATGTCATCTCTTAGGTGAAGTGGCACGACTTTAAGTTCCTGTAGGATTTTATCGTATTCAACATTTTTCCATTTGCCAAAATTATTCATACTTTCGGAATGAAAAAGTTCTAAAAAAAATAATGGGTCCGGGTACACCGCCGTCCATGCATATCGATACAAATCTGGCGCTTTGTTTTTGAGTTGAGCAACATGCAATTTCCATTCGACAGGCTGGAGTTTAACTTCAATTCCAAGTTCAGTTTTCCAAAGGTAAGCCAGTCGCTCCATAAGAAGCTGATGCCGCTCACCCCCATTGTATTGAAGTTGCAATTTAGGAAATTTTTTACGATCTTTAAATCCCGCTGTATCAAGAAGCTTTGCTGCGCCTTTTTGAAGTTCAGAATCCAAATTCAAAGATTGAAACTTTTTTGGCAAGAGATCTGGATAAATCCAACCGTAGGCTGCGCTTTCTCCGCCTTTCAATAGAGTTGGAATTTCGCTCTGCCGGGCGGAAAATGCCAAGGCTTTTCGGACTCGGGAATCTTTAAGAACTGGATTGGCTTGAAATGAATATCCTACAAAATAGGTCGTTGGGTACGGTGTTATGACTCGATCCGATCGCTCCAAAATTTTTGGAAGCACAGTAGGTGGTATCTCTTCAAGAAAATCTAACTCGTTACTCTCATACATACTAAAAGCCGTAGTGGGATCTTTAACGATAGGAATTTGTATGTATTTCAACTCACTCAAGCGATCTTTTGGAAGTGCAGTTTCAGTCAATGATCTCGCCTCTAAAAGAAGCGACCTGTCGTGTCGCCATTCTTTAATCACAAAAGCCCCGCTCGCAATTGGAGGATGATTTTCATCACCCACAATCCATTTTTCATTGAGTTTTTCAAAACGATCTTTTCGGAAGGGCGCGGTACTAATGAATGCCAAAGCCGACAGAGTTTTAAATGAATAAGGAGTGATGACTTCTATGACTAGCGAGAAGTTTTGATCATCACAGGATACCGCAAGTTTTTGAGCGTGATCCGCTTTTTTAAAACTCTCAGCGCCGCGAATGTCGTAAAGCAAATCACTAAGAGTTCCTGTATGAGAAGGCGAAAGCAAATGAAGAAAAGTGTCACGATATTGACATGCCGTAACAGGAACTCCATCAGACCATTTTAAATCTGTGCGAATTTTTATGCGAAGTTCCTTAGCGTCTTTGCTCCACTCAAAAGTTTCTGCATCGAAGGGAACTATTTTTCCCGCTTCGTCGTACTGAAAAAGCGTCGATAGTGTTTGTTTTAAAATCAAAATAGAAACTCCAGTATCCGCCAAAGTAGAATCCAGAGTTGGAGGTTCCGCGCCTAATGCAAAACGTAAGGTGTCAGTTTTTAGGGCTTCTTTTTTCACGCAGGCAGTCACAACCCCTAAAATTCCAAAGCTAAGAATGACTTTTCGTAAATTCACCACAATGCCAGTCCCCCTAGGAATGATATAGTATTTCCCTGATGAAAATTGCGAAATGGGTATTCCTCTCTTTTGGCATAATTATTTTTATAGGGCTTTTAGGAGTAGGCGGGGTTTTTTACCACTACTCCAAAGATCTGCCATCGCTTGATGCTATTCGAAACTATACGCCCAATGTTGTGACCACGATTTACTCTGACGACGAAAAAGTGATTGCCGAGTTTTCAACTCAAAGACGAAAAACTTTGACCATTGATGAAATGCCTCAGACAATCATCAATGCCTTTGTTGCCGCAGAGGATAATGAATTTTTTACACATAAAGGCATCAATCCCCTAACGATTCTTCGAGCAGCTTTAAAAAATCTGCGCGCTGGAGCTGCCAAACAAGGTGGCAGCACCATCACTCAACAAGTCGCAAAACAAATTTTACTATCACCTGAAAAAAAACTTTCTCGAAAAATTCGAGAAATGTTTTTAGCTTTCAAAATTGAGGGGGAGTTTTCGAAAAAAGAAATTATTACCCTGTATCTCAATCATATATTTTTAGGAATGCAGGCCTACGGAATTGAAGCTGCAGCATACACCTACTACGGAAAAGCTGCCAAAGACCTTAGCATTCCCGAAGCGGCCGTTTTGGCAGGACTTCCAGTTGCTCCCTCTCAAGACAATCCGATTCGCGATCCCAAAGCGGCAAAATCTCGGCAACGTTATGTGCTTGGTCGAATGTTGACGTTGGGAATGATTAGTCGCGGTGAATATGACGAGTTCATCAAAGAGCCGCTCAAGATCGTCAATCGACGAGATTTTGAAATGTATCCTGCTCCTTATTTTACCGAGAACGTGCGTCGCTATATCAAAACCAAGTATGGTGACGAAATGCTCTATGGCGGCGGATTAAAAGTTTACACCACCATGAATATTCAAGCGCAAAACGCCGCTCAAGATGCGATCAAAGCGGGTCTGATTGCTCTGGACAAAAGAATCGGCATGAGAGCTCCGAATATCAACCTAGCTAGTGAAAATGATCGAAAAGAATTTCTTGATAAACAACATCGAACTCTAGTTGAAGATGCCCATAGTTACCGATTGCTCACAGAAAACGGGGAGCTAAGCACTCCGATGAAGATAGAAGAAAACACTCCGCTTGAAAAATCTAAAAACTATTCAGCGGTTGTTATTGGAAAAGGAACCGCAAAAGAAAAAACAATCAAGGTGCAGATCGGAAATCGAATGGGCCTAATCAAGCCTGAAAGTTACAAATGGGTTTTTGAATCAAACCCAGAAGATATTTATAAAGAAAAAACAGTCAGAAATCCTTTTCCCCAACTCAAAACTGGGGATGTGATCACTGTACAATTAAAAGATACCAAAGGTCTTGTGGACGAGTTTGTTCTTGAACAAGAGCCCATGGTTCAAGGGGCTTTGATCAGCTACCGAGTGAGCGATGGATCACTCATGGCAATGGTGGGTGGTTATGATTATTATGTCACCCGTTCTGAATTCAATCGAGCCACTCAGGCCAAACGACAACCAGGATCGACGTTTAAACCCTTGGTCTATGCAGCAGCTCTGGATCAAGGTCTAACTCCTTCCACCATTCTTGTAGACTCGCCAATAGTTTACAAAGACACGAATGAACAAACGCAAATGGAAAAAGTTTGGCGACCCGACAATTCGACCGATCATTTTTACGGGGACACCAGTCTCCGTAACTCACTCGCTTTTTCACGCAACATCCCCACAATCAAGTTACTCCAGCACTTAAAGGTTTCAAACGTTATTGAGTACTCGAAGAAATTGGGAATCAAATCTCCACTCAACGAAGACTTATCACTGGGGCTTGGAAGTTCGGCGCTAACCCTTGAAGAACTCACTCGAAGTTTTGGAATTTTTGCTAACCAAGGAAAAAGTTTAGATGCGTTTTTTATAAAAAAAGTTGTTGATCGCAATGGGCAAACTTTAGAAGAATACAAAGCACCTGAAGCTCTTCAAGTGATTCCAGACAGCACGGCATACTTAGTAACAAGTATGTTAAAAAGTGTGATCGATTACGGTACCGGAACGCCTGTCAAAGACATTGATCGTCCAGCAGCCGGTAAAACGGGAACCACTCAGGATTCAAAAGATGCACTTTTTGTGGGTTACACCCCGGAAGTTATCACCGGAGTGTGGACGGGTTTTGATGAACAAATTCCGCTTGGACGAAATGAGACTGGTGCAAAAGCCGCCGCTCCCATTTGGTTGCAGTACATGCAAATTGCCACTTCAGAGTATGAGAAAAAAGACTTTGTCGTCCCTCAAAGTGTGGATCAAGTTCAGATTGACTCCGAAACCGGCGACGTCCCCACCCCCACCACAAAAAAGAGAGTTTGGGAGTTTTTTGCAAAGGGCACAGCACCAGGCCAACTTCCTGGAAACATTGGACCCGATGGGCAATTCGTTGCCACGGGAACTGAAGTCAATCACACAAAGGTTGTCACCGGAAATGCAGATGTGCTACCTCATTCAAAAGGCGATTCTGAGAATGATGACGGCTCCGATGATCTTCTCCGAAATGAACTTTAATTATTTATGATTCATTACAAAAGCCACTCTGAAATTGAAACCATGAAAAAGTCATGCAAACTTGCTGCGCAAGTTTTAACTTATATAGCTCCCTACGTGCAAGTCGGGGTAAGTTGCTTAGAACTTAATGATCTTTGCCATGAATTTATCATTAAACACCACGCGGTCCCCAGCCCTCTTAATTACAAGGGATATCCAAAATCTATTTGTACTTCGGTCAATGATGTTGTTTGCCACGGAATTCCTACAGAATACCGGTTAAAAGACGGCGACATTGTGAATCTTGATATCACCACTTATTTTGAAGGATTCCATGGCGACACTTCAAAAACTTTTTGCGTAGGTAAATGTTCTCGGGCAGTTCGTGATTTGGTAAACGCTACTGATGAGGCCTTGTGGTTAGGAATTTCAACAGTCCGTCCCGGAGCTCATATTGGGGATATTGGTGAAGCGATTCAAAAATTTGTAGAGCCCAAAGGTTACAGCATCGTGCGAGAATATTGCGGACATGGAATTGGAAAAACATTTCATGAAGACCCCCATGTCCCTCACTATGGTAAGCGGGGATCAGGTCCACAGATAAAAGCCGGGATGGTTTTCACAATCGAACCCATGATAAATTTAGGGAAAAAGGAAGTTGATCTCTTAGAAGATGATTGGACTGTCATCACCCGTGATGGAAAATTTTCGGCTCAATTTGAACACACGGTAGCCGTTTTTGAGGACCGAGTGGAAGTCTTGACTTTAGAAGAAAGTGATTCCCACTCTCCCATAGTTTGGAAAAAATAATATTTCTAAAAGTGCACGGCGAGATGAATTGAACCTTGCTTTTGGATCAAATTGTAATCAGGTAAAACAAAAGCTGCCGCACCCGATGAGTTTTCGTAAATTTTTATTCCCGTAGTTGGCAAAGGAGCTTCAGCAACTTCTGCAGTCATAATCACGGAAGCGATCATCATTGCCGCGCCTGCTCCAAAAAAAATATTTTTAATATGCACTTGTGGTTCATCATAAAAACTTAAGGTGGACAAACCCAAGACCCCACCCACCAGACCCGCAATTAAGACTGTGTTGAGGGAATTGCGAAGCTGAAGGGGAGATTGATCGGAAGACGTGCCTTGTGCCTGGACCTTAGAAAACGATTGAATGCAGCAAAAAATAACAAGGACTTTTAAAAAATTCGATCGAATCATAGATTTTAGTTTAACAGCCTAATCCAACAAACCAAGAGGAATTACCTATTTTTAACTTTGCGAGTCAGGAAAAAAAGTACGAACCCCAATATTCCTAAAACTAAGAGACTCGATATCCAATAGTTATATACGGCGATTCGGTAGGCGCTTACTCCCAAAATTGCAGTGACAATATACAAAATCATCACAGCTTTTCGATGGGATAGCCCAACTTTTACCAAAGCATGATGAATGTGATTTTGATCTGCATCAAAAATTTCGCGAATCCGTCCAAGAAATGCTGAAGGTTTTAAAAAACTTCGGTATCCACTGAGATCTTCGTGTGCCGCAGCCGACCTCAAAAATCTACGAGCGATGGCCAGAAATGTGTCCGCCACAGGCAATGCCAATACCAGCGGAGGTCCTAACATCACCACTGCTGTGGACCGTTTCACCGTTCCCAAAATACTAAAACATGCTAAAACAAAACCTAAGACAAGCGAACCGGAGTCGCCTAAAAAAATTCGAGCCGGATTAAAATTAAAAATCAAAAATCCCAAACATGCACCCGATAAACAAAGTGCTAAGTAAGGTAAATGAGGAATTCCTAAATCGCGCGAGATAAAATAAATTGTAACAGCAGTGATCAGCGAAACTCCGCCTGCCAGCCCGTCGAGTCCATCAATCAGATTAATTGCATTCGTGATTCCAACGATCCATAAAACAGTAATGACTTGACCCCAAAGGGAATTATCCAACATCGTATCCATACCGGTGATGGGATTAAATAGAATTTTGATATCTAAGCCCATGTAAGTTACCCAACACGCAGCAATAAGCTGCACGAGTAGTTTTTTTTTGGCGTCGGCCCCCCTAAGATCGTCATAAATTCCAAGTATAAAAACGATCAGCGAACCAAAAAATATTCCCCATAGAGGGCGTTTGGCTTCGATGGGCACAACATTCGGAAAGAAAAAGCAAAAGAGAGCCCACGAGCTCCATAGTGAGATAAACAAAGCCACGCCACCCAATCGAGGAATGGGAATTTGATGAATTTTTCGGGCTGAAGGCATATCCAACCAACGATTTTTTTTAGCCACATGAATCACTATCGGAGTCAGTACCACCGCCATGACAAAAGAAAGGGCAAAAAAGATCAAACCCTCTACGCGCGGATCGAGCATGTACCATTGATACTCACATATGACACGTTGGGCAAGAAGCTCGCAAAAAATAGACCGCTGTTTTCATGGGAATGTGTTTTGCCCCCCATAACGAGCATGCTACAAATAAGAGTTCTATGAATGAGTCGCGCTTTGATCGAGTTATCCTCATTGTTTTAGATAGTGTCGGTGCGGGTGCGGCCCAAGATGCCAAGCGTTTTGGTGACCAAGGCGCAAATACACTTTTGCATATTTCTGAATGGGCACACAAAAATATGCCAAACTTCCAGTTAAAGAATCTCGCAAAACTAGGCTTAAACAAAATTATTCCAAACGCTCCCATTGGTTTTCATCATCAAGGCCCCCTTCAAGGTTCTTATGGTACTCTTATCGAACATTCTCCCGGCAAAGACACCACCACTGGGCATTGGGAAATGGCGGGCACAATTTTAAAATCTGAGTTTCCTGTTTATTCGAACGGTTTTCCAAAAAAATTATTGGAAGATTGGTGCCACCAAAATCAATTGGCAGGGTGGCTTTGTAATCAGGCAGCAAGTGGAACAGCGGTGCTGGATGACTTTGGAGAAGAACATTTAAGAACATTAAAACCCATTGTCTACACTTCAGCCGATAGTGTTTTTCAAATCGCATGCTCGGAAGAAGTTTTTGGTCTTGAAAGACTTTATGATATTTCAAAATCTGCCCGCAAACTCCTCGACCCTTTGGGCGTGGGTCGAATTATTGCGCGACCTTTTGTAGGAAAATCCAAAGGAAATTTTAAACGCACCGAAAATCGCCGTGACTTTAGCGTTCCACCTCCGTATCCCAACCTTCTCGACATTTTGGTCGGCGCTCAATGCTTTGTGGCAGGCGTTGGTAAGATTGAAGATATTTTTGCACATCGAAGCGTCACACTTGTCGATCACACGGGTCGCAACGAAACAAGTCTTGAAGCCACGTTAAAAATGCTCAAAGAAACCCAAGGCAAACGCGGTCTTATTTTTACAAATCTCATCGATTTTGATCAGCTCCATGGTCATCGTAGAAATCCCAAAACATATGCCGAAGCCCTCATGGCTTTTGATGACTGGTTTCCTCAATTAGAAGAAACAGTTTCCCAGCGTGACCTAGTGGTATTAACCGCTGATCATGGCAACGATCCCACACACACAGGCACCGATCACACACGAGAAGACGTCCCTTTGTTTCTTTGGAGTTCTAATAAGCATTTTCAAAGCAAAGCCCTAGGAAAAATGCAAAGTTTTGCGACAATAGCGAAAGTCTGCCTAGAAGCTTTAGGCCTCGAGAGTGCGTTGGAAAAAATTCCTGACACGCAGGTGGCACCCTCTCTTTCGCATTGCTGGGAAGATCGTCAAGCATGAAATTTCTAGTCTCGGAACTCATTCGTAAAAAACGAGAAGGAAATGTGTTAGAGGCTGAAGAAATTCAATTTCTGATTCGCGGTGTATCCGATGGTAGCATCCCCGATTACCAAATTTCGGCTTGGCTCATGGCTGTTTTTTTTAAAGGTATGAATGAGGTTGAGACTCTTACGTTAACGAAAGCCATGAAAGATTCGGGCAACTCTTTGCATTGGCGAAATTTAGATCCTAGCTTTAAAAACGCAAAATTTGTCGACAAACATTCCACCGGAGGTGTGGGGGACAAAGTTTCGTTAATCCTTGCGCCTCTTTGTGCGAGTATGGGACTAAAAGTTCCCATGATGAGCGGAAGAGGTTTGGGTTTTACCGGCGGTACAGTTGATAAACTTGAGAGCATCTCCGGTTTTAAAATGCGGTTGACCCAAGAAGAAATGACCAAGGCCTTGATTGAGTCCAACATCGTGATGATGTCGCAAAGCGAATCGCTTTGTCCTGCGGATCGCAAACTTTATGCACTTCGAGACGTGACTGCAACAGTTGAAAGTTTGGCCCTCATCACCGGTTCAATTGTGAGTAAGAAGTGGGCGGCGGGTGTTGAAAATATTGTTTATGACGTGAAATGTGGGAACTCTGCCTTCATGACGACTCGTGAAAAAGCCCGTGCTTTGGCAGAATCCCTAGTCAAAGTTTCTAAACTTGCAGGAATGAATGCAAGCGCACTGATCACCCGCATGGAAGAACCCTTGGGAGCCTATATCGGAAATGCTTTGGAAGTTCGTGAATGCGTTTCAATTTTAAGAAACGAATTTCCTACGGACCATCACGAATTTTTAGCGGCTCCCCTCACTCGCCTCTGCTGTCGCTTTGCTGCCGAGATGAGTGTTTTATCGGGACACTCTTCCACCCTCGATGAAGCTTTTGAAATAGCGCTTGAAAAAATTCGTAACGGCCAAGCTTACGCTGCATTCGAAAAAATGCTTTCGTCCCAGGGTGCCGTCAAAAATTGGGAAGAAAAATTACCTCAGGCTCGTATGAGCATTCCTTATCGGTCGCCTCGAGGGGGATTTTTGCATCACATAGATTCTCGCAAACTGGGTCTTGTTGGAATTTTGTTAAAAGCAGGCCGCGATCAATCTACAGATGTTATCGATCCCGGAACAGGAATCGAACTCTTCAAGGGTATCGGAGAAGAAGTGGATCAGGGAGAAATTTGTCTCATCGCCCATGTGCAAAATGAAGCACAGTTTAAAGATATTCATGAATTGCTATCAAGCTGTTTTCAACTGGAAGACCATCGTGCACAAGCCCCTGAAGACTTAGTTTTGGAGAAAATTGTATGAGCGCAAAATTTTTTAAGGATCGTTATATCGAGTGGAAAATTGAAGCCCCTGAGCTTCATGTTGTTTTAGGTTCGGGACTCAGTTTTGCATTTTCAGAAATTGATCGCTCAAAAGAGTGGAAAGAAGTTGCGCAGTTAAAGTTTTCAGACGTGCCTTCATTTCCCGCTGCGAGTATTGAAGGACACCCTGGTATTTTTCGATATTACAAACATTTAAAAACCTCCCGATCGATTTGCTTCCAAGCAGGACGTATCCACGGATATGAAGGGCATTCTCCTCGGGATGTGGTGAAGGCTTTGCTGTGGATTAAACAAGCAGGAACCACAAAATTTCTCCTCACAAACGCTGCGGGTTCGCTGAATCGAAACTTTCTTCCAGGCTCTGTGATGATTATTACAGATCATGTCAATATGACGGGACAAAATCCCTTAATCGGTCCGAATCCACAGGGAGATGACTTAAGACCTTTGGGACCAAGATTTCCCGATTTATCAGAGGTCTACGACAAAAATCTGCGAAAGCAATTGAGTGAGAGTTGTGTATCACGAGGACTCAAAGCACATGAGGGAATCTATCTTGGACTCATGGGACCCTCTTATGAAACTCCCAGCGAAGTGGCGCTCTATTCCTCTTGGGGACTTGGAGCGGTTGGCATGTCAACAGTTTGGGAAGCTGTGGCGTTAAAACACGCAGGAGCAACGGTTTGCGGCCTTTCGATGATTAGCAATTTAGGTTGTGGATTGTCAGAACAACCCCTTAGTCACAGTGAAGTAGAAGACACAGGTCGACGAGTCGGCCGACAGATTTTAGAAACCCTTTTTGATTTCGCGGGGAACTATGTCAGAACAGTATGATCTTGTATTGCGATGCGGATCGTTTTTATCGATGGAGCAAGGCCCAGGAGAAGAAATTAAATCCGACATTTTTGTAGGAATCAAAGATGGCAAAATTGCAAAAATTCAGGAATGGTCGATTGCTGAAAAAAATTCCTTGGAATGGAGTTCTAAAGATTTCATTTTAGCAAACGACAAGCTTGTGATGCCTGGACTGATCAATGGTCATTGCCATCTGCCCATGACTTTGTTTCGAGGATTGGCAGACGATCTACCCTTTGAACAATGGCTTCGAAATTACATTTTCCCTTTAGAAGCAAAACTGGTGAGCCCAGAATTTGTAAAATTGGGAACTGAAATTGCAGTTCTTGAGTCTTTGCTTAGTGGCACCACAACAATTCTCGACATGTATTATTTTGAAACCGATATCGCAAACGTTTGTGAACAAAGTGGGATTCGCGCTTTACTCGGAGAAACTTTTATTGATTTTCCCGCACCGGACAATAAAAAATCTTCTGGTGAAGATTGGAAAATTATGGATGCTATGAGAGAACGATTTCAAAATCACGATCTCATTCAACCGATACTTGCACCTCATGCCCCCTACACAGTCAGTGATGAAACTTTTAAGAAAGTTCGGAATTATGCCGAAAAACATCAGTTAAAAATCACTGTGCATGTTTCGGAAACAAAAGACGAAGTAAAAAATTCTCTCAAGCAGTATCAAAAAACTCCACTCCACCGTCTGTATGATTTGGGGGTTCTTGAGTCACACACCATTATGGCTCATTGTGTGCATTTAACAGATTCCGAAATTGAAATGACTTCTCAAAAGCGCGCTGGAATTGTACACAATCCCGAAAGTAACATGAAGCTAGGTAGTGGGGCAGCTCCACTTAAAAAACTCGTTGAAGCTGGGATTTCGCTAGGACTTGGCACCGATGGTCCCGCAAGTAACAATGATTTAAATCTTTTTAAAGAAATGGACTTTGCTGCCAAATTGCAAAAGTTTGTTCATGAAGATAACACAGCAATGACTTCTATGATGGCGTTGAGAATGGCCACTCGTGAAGGCGCAAAGGCTCTTGGCATGGGAGACAGCATTGGGACTTTAACGGAGGGTAAACGAGCCGATCTCATTTGCCTCGATTTAAACGAACCGTGGATTCAACCTTTGCACAGTATTTCTAGCGCCTTGGTATATTCCAGCACGGGCCGCGAAGTCTGTGATGTGATTGTGAATGGAAATGTTTTGGTTCGTGACCGTAAACCCTCACGCCAAAATAAATCCGAAATTTTTTCGAGACTTCAAGAGTATCGGAAAAAAAATTCTCTTTGATCGCGAGACGCCTTACTTAGATTGCGCTGCCCCGGTTTTTAATATCCAAGTCCTAAAGCTTTCATGAAATTTATTTAACGAACCCTCACGATGAGAAATATACATTCGGTTTCGAAGTGCGGGATATTTTTTGGACTCCAATTTTTCAAGCTTGCCGCTTTCAAGTTCTGTTTCACAAGTGTGTTCCGGGGCTACACAAACTCCCGCTCCGTCAACCAAAAGCTGCTTAATCACTGGGTAAGAATTTACGCGGTGATGATAGCGAAAACGTCGATCGACTACCAATCCAATGCTTTCTAACCAACGAAGCGCCCAGGGATCTGTGAAACTCGTGTCTGCATAACCTATCCAACGGGTTTTTTCCCATACCCGATCGCCATCGTCGGATTCCAAAGTTTCTTTTAAAGCCTGAATGTTTTTCTTTGTAGCAACGGGGATGAGCCGTTCATCCATGAGCACTTGCGAAACAACCTGAGAATGCTCGATTTTCTTTGGGGTTATCACTAAGGATAAGCGACCCGTTAAAAGTTTTTCTTCTAAAATGTTACTTTCGTGAAGCTCAAGTGTGAGACGGGTGCCTGGATTTTTTTCTTCAAAATCCGAATAGCGTGCACTTAGCCAATGCTCGCCAACACCTTCAACCGATCCCAATGTTAATTCGGGCCGTGTGTGTGAGTCGTCCACAGCGCTGGTAATGATTTGCTCAAGTTTTTCCAAGTGCGGCAGAAGCTTTTCATACAAAGCTTGGCCGCGCCCCGTAAGAACGTTTCTACGTCCCTGCTTTTCGAAAAGATGAAAACCCAGTTGTTTTTCTAAATTATGGATCTGCAAACTCACTGCAGGTTGAGTTAATCCCATAGCTTCGGCAGCTTCGACAACTGACCCCATGCTTGCGACGTATGAAAAAATACGCATTCCTTGCAAACTAAACTCAGATAACTCTCTCAAAAACATTTTTAGATACCCAAGTCCGCTCTCCAAAAATCTTTTACATTTTTTCGGAAAATCAGATCTTCACGATCAGGGCCAGTGCCAACTGCGATTACGGGAATCCCTACGTGCTTTTCGATTTCGAGCAAATAATTTTCAAGAGCTGAGTTTAATTTTTCACCGTCCCGCATTTGAGCCCAACCGTCAAAAGCCACAAGCTTTCCATTAAACTGTGCGTAAATTTTTGCTTCACCCATGAGAATATCGGCTTTGGTCATAACAATATGAGTGCAATCAGACAAACGAATGGCCGAACGAAGTTCATCGACGTTTAACCAGCCTGTTCGGCGTGGACGTCCGGTGGTTGCACCAAACTCCGCGCCTTTTGTTCGAATGCGTTCTCCGGTTTCGTTGTTCAGCTCGGTATCAAAAGGGCCCGCTCCAACTCGAGTGAGATAAGCTTTCGCTACACCAATAATTGCCCCTAACTTTGTTGAAGGGAATGGAGTACCTACTGCCGCAAATGCAGGGATTGTGTTGGAACTCGTCACAAAAGGAAAAAATCCATGATCAACGTCGAGTAAAATTCCTTGTGCGCCTTCTAGGACACATTTTTGAGTTTTCGCGAGATCGTAAAAAGGGGTCGCTTCGGTCGAAATAATTTTGCTCAATAAAACTTTTGCTTTTTCTACGACATCCAAATTTTCTTGCACAGTCGAAGGAGGGAGGCCTTTAGCAGTTAAAAGCGGATTGTAATACTCACAGAGAAGTTTAACTTTTTCTGTTGCCGCGCCATTACAGACGTCTTCGACACGAACACCATAGCGATCTGTTTTTGTTGTGTAAGTGGGGCCAATTCCACGCTTGGTAGTACCCAATGATTGAGGGCCAGATTCGCGAGCTTTGTCTAAGGCAATATGAATCGGAAGAGTGATGTGCGCACGAAAATCGACCTTCAACCTATCAGGGCCAAGCGCTGCACCGGCCTCATTTAATTCTTCAAGTTCTTTTGCAAGGGCAATGGGATCAACTACGCATCCCGCCCCAATAAAATTTTTCGCGTGGGTGTATCGAACGCCGCTGGGAACCGAATGAGTGACTAGTTTCTTTCCATTTAACCAAAGAGTGTGGCCAGCGTTATTTCCGCCATTAAATCGCAAAACCCAATCCGCTTGTTTGGCTAAAACGTCTGTGATTTTACCTTTGCCTTCGTCGCCATATTGAAGACCTACAATGATTGGATGTTGCACTATGATACTCCTTTGATTGAACTGTCGCAGTCGCAACGGTTCTAGCAACTCAAAGAAGAGAATCAAGTTGAAAATGGGCGGAAATCAGCTTCCTTAGGTACCCAATTCGCCCATATCTTGAACATATTCATTTAACTTGGCGCGTAGTCGAAGTACGGCTTGGGTATGAAGCTGAGAAACTCGGCTTTCCGTTACCTCAAGAACTTCTCCGATTTCCTTTAAATTAAGGTCTTCGTAATAATACAAAGACAAGACCATTCGTTGCTTTTCGGGCAACTCCTGAATGGCTTTTGCGACTTTTTCTTTTAATTCCTGCCCCGCGAGCTGAACCAAGGGATTAGAAGCTTTTCCGCTCTCTAAAAGTCCTAATAAACTTTTTCGATCTCCGTTAGCAAAAGTTCCTACTTCGTCCAAACTTAAAAGAGAAACCGATTTACATTGATGCAAGGTTTCTTGGAAATCTTCGAGTTCCATTCCAAGTTCTTTAGCGGCCTCATCTTCGGTTACCGTTCGGCCCAGTTTTTGTTCCAATCGTTGGAATGCGCGTTCAACATTTTTTGCTTTCTCACGCATCGAACGCGGAATCCAATCTTGAGCTCGCAGTTCGTCAAGAATGGCACCCCGAATTCTAAACTCAGCATAAGTTTTAAATTTATTATCACGAGCGGGATCGTATTTGTCGATCGCATCCATGAGCCCAATAACACCTGCAGAAAGCAAGTCATCAAGTTCAATGTTTGCAGGCAATCGCACTGCAATTTTTTGTGCAATAAATTTTACCAAAGAGGAATACTCTTTGATAATTTTCTTCTTTTGCACATTCGTGACTTTTTTCTGATTCGCTTTAAATTTTTTAATCAATGCTTCTGTCATGGCCGGCTCCCTTGCACTCCCATCAGCCCTGGGACTCTAGTATCCCACAATTTTTGTGAAGATTTCGAATGTCCACCAGCCAATAGTTTGTCTGCGACTCTGTCTAAAGCTACCGTGAAAGGCGCTCTTGGTGCTTCCACAGCAACCGGTCGTTGCAATCTTAAGGATCGCAAAACCGACATGTCCTCTGGAAGTCCACCCAAGAAATCAATGGAAATATTCAAAAACTCATCGCTTACTTCCGTCAATCGCCGATAGGCTTCAAGACCTTCTTCGGCATTTCTCACACGATTGATGAGGAGTTTGAATTTTTTTTCTCGACGCTCCAGGTGCAAAACTTTTATCAAAGCATATGCGTCGGCCAATGCTGTTGGTTCGGGATGTGCTACCACGCAAATGTCATGCGCAGATGAATTGAAACTCAAAACATGACTGCCAAGCCCTGGTGCAGTGTCATAAATTACAATGTCATAGGCCTTCATGATGGAATACAAATGGTCAAAAAGTGTGCGTTGTTCAAAATTATCCATTTCTAAAATTCGCCGATATCCACTGGATGAAGGTAAAAGATCGAAACCGTAATCTGTAGCGACAAAAATTTCGCTTATGGGAACGTTGTTAAACATCACGTCATCTAATGTTTTTTTGACACGACAATTTAAAATGAGATTCGCATTTGCCAAACCCAAGTCTGCATCGATGAGGCAAACTCTCAAACCCTTTCGCGCATAGAGTAACGCAAGATTTGCCGCAATGTTTGATTTTCCCACGCCACCTTTGCCGCTAGTGACACTGATGATGCGAGTGTTGGAAGATTCCCCCCCACAACTCGCTAAAGCTCTAAGACGATCCGCTTGATCCACTTTTAAATTCCTCCACTAATGTTAAGAAGCAAATCCGCAACTCGTTCTTTGGTTGCAACTTCCATGTCTTCAGGCACACGTTGCCCCATGGTAAAATATGACAATGGCAAATGACTTTTTACGCTGACGTTTAAAATTCCACCAAAGCATGATGTTTCATCGAGCTTAGTCATGACCAGATAATTGGGTTCAAAAAGCTTAAATCTTTTTACGATATCGGAAATGTCTCGGTCGCGAGTCATCGCCCCTACGCACAAATGAGTTTCAGCACGCACAGCTGATAAAACATCTTTGAGCTCAAATAGTTTTGATTCATCTCTTGGTCCAAAGCCTGCGGTATCAATCAACACCACAGCATCGGGGGAGATATTTGTTTGCAGTGCCGCAAGCGCTTCAGCTGTTGGGCAAACTTCTAACTGAATTTTTAGAATATTGGCATAAGTTTGCAATTGATCGATTGCTGCAATTTTAAAAGTATCTGTTGTGGCTAACACAACGGGTTGACGTTGATTAATAACAAGTTCCGCGGCAATTTTTGCAATCGTTGTTGTTTTTCCAACACCCGTTGGTCCAACAAAGGCAATCATGCGCGGAGTGGTTGGAACTCGAAGTCTTTCACTAAGAGGTTTGGCAACTCGAAGTCGGGCCATGAGCAAACGACCTAAATGCGCTCGAGCCACTTCTTCTCGATTAATTTGTTCTTTGACAATGATGAGTTTTAATTCATCGCCCAACTCTCGCACAATATCTTGGTCAACGCCTGCATCTATGAGTTGTGCCAGAAGTCTAGGCAGCATTTGACCTTGAATTTTGGGAACATTCACCGTTGGAGTTGGTAAACTTTGAAATGCCATTGCGGCATGATTGGGCGATTGATTTGCTGAAGTAGAATTTTGGCTGCCATGATTTAAATTTTGCCGATAAGCAGAGGCTTGAGCATTTGAACTTTGGGCGCGAGCTCGGTCCATAAGAGTCGATTGAGGGGTGGCAATACGAGTGCGGTCTTCTTTGCTTGCAGAAGCCATTTCAGCGGGTGAATCATCATCGGAAATGTCAATATATCTTCGCTGAGTAATCTGATGCGAGGAATGGGAATTAATTTTGGCATACTGTTGATTTGACGTGCTTGAATTTTGTTGAGTTGATGGGGCCGATGCTTGGCCTTTGGGACTTGTTTTTGGCGCTGTGCCAAATGTTGACCGTGAAGCTTGTTCTTCAATCTTACGCTCGAGTCGATTTCCTGACAAAACATCATAAATGTTATTTATTTTTTGTCCGGGTTTTTGGTAAAGTGCCGCAAGTTGTGCGCCCGAGAGTTTAGATTCAGCGTGTTTTTTGGTTTGAAGTGTTTCTGAGTTTACGACAGCCGTGACTTCGACGCTGCCTCTGTTCATCAAGCCAAAACCTGAACGATTGTTTTTAGTTGAAAGAATAACGGCATCGGGTCCGAGCTCACGTTTGATCACCTGCAATGCCTCTGCAAGTGTTGGTGCTTCAAATTTTTTAACTTCCATCATGAGATTCTTCAGCCTCCCCGTTAACTGAGCTCAATATTACCGACAGATTTAATGCGTAAATCTGACGAAATTTCGTTATGCGACAATACAACTATCTGAGGCAAGAATCGGTCCAACAGCCGTTTGACGTGGTGTCGAATCATTGGCGTCACTAAGATGACAGGTTGCGTGCCTTGTTCAGAAAGAGTTTCAACGGCACGAGTAAGAGCCGGTATGAGCTGCTTCACTAAAGTGGGATCCACTAAAAACTGAGTTGCCCCCGTTTTATCTCCCGGTTGTACTGCTCCAATCAGTTGCTCTTCGATTTGTCTGGAGAATGTCATGAGTGGCAATTCGCCATCATCGTCCATAAGTCGCTTAGTGATGTGCCGTTTTAACGATGCCCGCACGGCTTCAGTAAGAAAATCTGGATCTTTGCTTGTTCCACAGGCGTCCGAAAGCGTTTCGAGAATCTGAACCAAATCTCGAATGGGAACCGACTCACGCAAAAGATTTTGGAGCACTTTAACAATTTGCCCAAGAGACATTTCTTTAGGAACTAATTCTTCAACAACTTTAGGATGTGTTTTTTGGACGTATTCCACCAAAGATTGAACTTCTTGGCGGCCAATCAGTTCGTGAGCATGGTTTTTGATAATCTCTGTAATGTGCGTCGCAATGACTGTTGGTAAATCCACCACGGTGTAGCCCGAGAGCTGCGCCACTTCCTTATTATTCTCGTGAATCCAAACGGCATCTAAATTAAAGACAGGTTCCTTTGTGGGGATTCCTTCCACGACATCGCTAACTCCCCCTGGATCCATTGCGAGGAAGTGATCCACAAGAAGTTCTCCATGCCCAACTTCAACACCCCTTACCATCACGACATATTCCCCGGGTTTTAACTGAAGATTGTCACGAATACTCATTGATGGAACAACGATTCCCAAATCTTGCGCAAATTGTTTTCGCAAAGACTGAATGCGGTCCAGCAAATCTCCTTTTTGTGAGCTATCGACAATAGAAATAAGTCCATAACCAACTTCAAGTTGTAAAGTTTCTACAGCACCAGTAGGTTCCACGCTTCGATCTTTTTGGTCCAGAGCTTTGGCAGAGCTGGACGCCGCCACAGATTTTTCTTGTTGTTCCTTAAACCGTTTCACGGCCAAGCCAAGTCCCAAAGTGATAACGCTTAAAACAAAAAATGGAACAAAAGCTCCGCTTAAAATAATCCCCATTCCAAAAAGCGATCCGCTGAGGATGAAGAAAACCTTTTCGTTAAAGAAAAGTTGTTTAGAGGCTTCTTGCGAAAGACTTTCGCCCGACGTCGCTCGGGTGACAACCAAACCCGCAGCAACTGAAATCACAAGTGCAGGAACTTGAGAAACCAGACCGTCGCCAACTGTAAGAAGAGTATAATATTTGGCAGCAGTCGCCGCTTCCAAGCCCTTTTGCATGGTGCCAATAATGAGACCGCCGACTATATTAATGACGGTAATCAAAATACCGGCGACTGCATCCCCTCGCACAAACTTTGAGGCACCATCCATAGCTCCGTAAAAATCGGCTTCGCTTTCGATTTCTTTGCGACGGCGTTTGGCCTCTGTATCGTTAATCATTCCAGCGTTCAAATCTGCATCGATCGCCATTTGTTTACCGGGCATAGCATCCAAGGTGAATCGAGCAGCAACTTCCGAAATTCTTCCAGAACCTTTCGTGATAACCATAAAGTTAATGATGATGAAAATCACAAACAAAATAAAACCCACGACGTAGTTTCCGCCAACGAGGTAATCCGCAAAACTTTCGATCAACACTCCGGCAGCACCCGTTCCTCGATGCCCTTCAGACAAAATTAATCTCGTCGACGCCACGTTTAATCCTAAGCGCATCAATGTGGTGATCAGCAAAATTGTTGGAAAAATTGAAAAGTCGAGCGGCTTACGTGTGTATATGGACAAGAGCAAAATTCCCAACGCTGCAGTCAAAGAAAGTACAAGAAAAAAATCCAAAGCCCATGGTGCCAAGGGCACTACCATCAGCATAATGACGCCAATAATACTAAAACCTAAAATGACATCCGCATTTTTAAACAGCTTCTGAAATCGCGAAGCAACATCATCATTCATACGTTCACTTTTCCTTTCAAGCGATAGACATAGGCAAGAACTTCAGCGACCGCGTTAAAGAGATCTCTAGAAATAAATTGCCCAAGTTTGAGTGCTTTATACATTGCACGGGCAAGAGGCACATTTTCTACGCAAGGAATCCCATTTTCTCGCGCAATTTTTTTAATTTTCTCGGCCATAAAATCCGCGCCTTTTGCAACCACACGGGGGGCAAACATATTGTCTTTGTCATATTTCAGCGCCACGGCGATGTGCGTGGGATTGGTTACCACTACGTCTGCACCCTTCACTGCCTCCAGCATTTTGTTTGTGGCAATCGACCTTTGGAGTGCACGAATTCGTGCTTTGATCTGGGGATTTCCTTCACTTTGCTTACGCTCTTCTTTGATTTCTTGCTTGGTCATTCGAATTTTTTGCTCATAGCGAAATTTTTGATAAGCAAAATCTAAACCGGCAATAATCAACATGGAGAATGCAACAGACAACAAGCCAATTAATAGATTACGAGAAAGATAAACGGACATCTGGTTTGCTTCGGCGTCCCAAAGATACCCAGCCTCCAAAATCCGTCGTTTCAAAAAAAAGAAGACAACTGACCCGATGATGAGAAACTTCACACACGCTTTTAGCATTTCTACAAAACCGTCTAAGGAAAAAATTCTACCCACCCCGTTCATGGGATTGATACGGTCTAAATTTAACTCAAAGTTTTTCGTGGACCAAACAAATCCAGTTTGCACAATTGTTCCAAGAATAGAAATTAAAAATGCAGCCACTGCAATAGGAGACAAAATAACTCCCACAGTCCCGATGACTTTGGTGGCTATCGCCATCACAAAGGGAATATTCCAATCCGTAGTGCCAAGCTTAGCAATGTCGCCTAAGAGATCTTGCATCAAATGCCACATGCCGCCCACGATAGTTTTGGAGCCTGCCCACAAAGCTGCAATCACAGCAGTCATCAACAATGCTCCTGTTAACTCGCGCGATTGGACGACGCGGCCTTCTTTTTTCCACTCTTCCCGTCGCTGGGCTGTAGCCTCTTCTGTGCGTTCTTCGAACGAATCTTCTGCCACTTTTATCCTCCACCTTTCAACATCTTCAACCAAAGTAGCGAAGAACTTTGGGTGGCGTTCATAAGTGATTCCAAGGCATCACCATACAAAGGTGAAAGCATGGTAAAGACGATAACTCCTGCACCAATCGTGATAGGAAGACTTACTAGCCAAACGTTAATCTGTGGAACAAATCGTGATAGCACTCCCATTGCCGCTTGCAGAAGAAGTGTAACAACTACAATGGGTGCCGAAAGTTTTAGCATCCACAGAAAAAAGGTGCGCCCAATCTCAATCCAAAAAGCGCCCGATAGTTTGGGATCAGTGAGTGAAGTAAAAATTTGGCTGAAATCTATTTGATACGAATCAGCCAAAGCCCGAATCAGCAACCAATGCCCGCCAATTCCCAGAAAAAGCAAAATCGCTACCCATGAATGAAACTCCGCCCATCCGCTTTCCTGAGATTCTGTTTCGGGATTCAATATACTCCCCGCCGAAAATCCCATCTGCATACCGGCCCAATTTGCAGCGGCCATTGCGGAAGTAAATATCCATTTTGCAACAAATCCCATACCCAAACCGATGATCAGTTCTCGACTGACTACATACACGATATTTGCAAGAGTCGGTAACTGCGTCGCACTCCAAGGGGGTAAATTGGCATGAATCGCCGGATGCAATGCCACCGCTAATGCCAATGCACCACTCAACTTTACAATGCTTGGAATGTTGTTTTGGCTAAGAACTGGAAAAGTCATCCATACCGCACCGACACGCAACGTGATTAAAAAAATTTGCAAAATCGGAGTGAAGAGTTCGTCAATATTCATCGACTACCTCAAATGAACATTGATATTTTCGTAAAGATTGGTTGTAAAATTCGTGAGGATTCTAAGCATCCATGGCCCAAGTATTAAAAGTGCACCGCCCATTGCTAAAATTTTGGGAATGAAAGTCAATGTGGCTTCATTAATTTGTGTGAGGGCCTGAAAAATAGAAACAAGTAAACCAACAACGAGAGAAATTAGCAGCAGTGGTCCGCCAACGAGTAACATTGTTTCCATCGACAATCTTGCCAGATCCATAACCCAAGCTGAATCCATGTCACACCCCCCCCAAGGGCCTTAAATACTCAATTCAAGAATTCGCCAAATTCAAAAACTAATGAAAGCTTTTCACAATAGATCCAACTACCAATTGCCATCCATCGACCAAAACAAAAAGCATAAGCTTAAACGGCAACGAAATAACAACTGGTGGCAACATCATCATACCCATCGCCATCAAAACGCTTGCAACCACCATGTCCAAAACTAAGAATGGCAAATAAATAATGAATCCCATTTGAAAAGCAGTTTTGAGTTCCGAAATCATAAATGCGGGAACCAAGGTCATAAAAGGAACTGTTTCAATGGAAATCTTTTCACCGTCTTTGCCGAGGCGAGTGATACGCATGAAAAACTCGATGTCCTTTGGACGTGTGGTTTTAACCATGAAGGCGCGGATGGGACCTTGCGCGCCTTCAATGGCTTGAGCTTGAGTCATTTTTCCCGCTAAATATGGTTGAAGAGTTTGATCGTTGATTTGATTAAACGTGGGACCCATAATGACAAAAGTCAAAAATAGTGCGAGGCCCACCAGTAACTGATTGGGCGGCATACTGGTGGTGCCCAAAGCTTGTCGCAAAAAACTTAGGATCACAATAATTCTTGTGAACGAAGTCATCATGATTAAAATCGCGGGAGCAAGTGTTAACACTGTAAGTAAAACAAGAATTTGTAAAACAGAAACCACTTCACCGGGTTGGGTGGCAGATTTCATTCCTAGTGAAAGACTAGGAATGGAAATTTGTGAATAAACGGGCTGCGCCACCACAAAGCCAATCAAGACCACAAAGAATATTCTTAGCAATGATGAAAAATTATTTTTCATACTCTCGATATTTCTCTCATATTTTCGGTCATTCTTGATCGCACTTGACTGCTAACATCTCCATTAACCTTTTCTTTGAGTGTTGATCCAAATTCAAAATCTTCTTCGTCAGTTGTTTCGTCGGTCATTTCGCAGATGCTTTGAATACTTTGTGCAGTCGCACCTACTAAAAGTTTTTTATCGAGACATCTTACCAAATAGAGCCCTCGTCCCGGCCCCAAGCTCTGAAACGCCAATACCTCCATTGGCTTCGTTTGACGAGTTCCCATTTTCTTGAGGAATGTTGGGGAGAGCGACGAGAACTTGCGCGCGATGAAAAGCGCGGCGCCAAAAATCAGCAGAACCACTCCCAATGCCACTGTCATTTTGAAGGCTGTTGCAATCAATGTGCTTTGATCCATATTTTTTTCTTCCCTTATCCAAGTTTTTCAATGCGCTCGAGTGGCGATACAATGTCAGTCAATCGAATTCCAAACTTTTCGTTGACGACAACCACTTCTCCTCTTGCAACAAGTTTGTCATTCACCAAAACTTCAAGGGGATCACCCGCAAGTTTCGTGAGTTCGATCACTGAGCCTTGCCCAAGTTGGAGAAGGTCATTGACCATTAATTTGGTTCGTCCAAGTTCCACACTCACTTTGAGTGGGATATCCAAAATCATGTCGAGTTTTTTTATTTTCTCATCGACATTCTCTTGTGTAGGACCCGATCCCGAACTTCCAGAATCCTTGACTGCATCATTCATAATTTTCCCCCAAAAATTTTCTCTAACTTAACTCGTCAGGTCCCTTTTCTTCTTCGTTTTCGCCACGACGTTTTAAAAACTCTTTATTTCGATTTTCCACGATTTCTGTGAGTTGAATCGCACGGCTACCACGGCTTGCCCCATAGAGACCTCTGAACCGCGCAACCCCTTCGACTAGAACTTCGAGTTCTGCTGTCGCGTCCGAATGAAGCGGAATAACATCGCCTTCTTTTAGGTCCAAAAGTTGCCGCATGGTGATTTCTGTGTGGCCAAGCTCCACACCAACATTCAAATTTGTTTCTTCCAAATGCCGAATCAGCATGTTGACCCAGTAGTTATCGGTTTCAATAGTTTCTTGTTGAAAGCCACTGATCAGCTTTTGTCGAATTGGTTCCAATGTAGAAAACGGAATAACAACCGAAAGATTTCCACTGCTATTTTCGAGTTCCACACTAAAAGTTGTTGCAATGACCAGATCGCTTGGTGGAACAATACCCACAAATTGAGGATTGGTTTCAATTCGAACAAAATGAATTTGCATGGGAGTAACGGGAGCCCATGCTTTTTCCATGTCATCTAAAGCCGCTACTACAACTTTTTTGATGATGGATTGCTCTATAGGTGTGAATTCCTTACCGTCTATTTTGGTATAGGGTCGGTCAGTTCCGCCAAGGAGTGCATCAACAAGCGAGTAAGCGAGTTTAGATTCGAGAACAATAATTCCCGAACCACGAAGTGTATCAAAGCGAATGACGCTCATGCAGCTTGGAAGTGGCAAGGTATTCACAAATTCGCCAAATTTTAGTGTATCGGTTGTTAAAATGTTGAGTGTTGCTAATTTTCGAAGCAATGCCGACAATGTGACGCGAAAGGCACGAATAAACCGCTCATAGACAATATCAAGAGTCGGCATTCGACCGCGAACAATTTTATCTTGAGAAGTTAGATCATATGTTACAACGTTGTCATTATTGGAAGAATCATTGGCCTTTGTTTCGGTTTCAATTTCACCACCAACAACAGCATTAAGAAGCGCATCGACTTCCTTCTGAGAAAGAACTTGGCTCATGCTATAACCCTTCTCTCTTTCTCATTGGATAATGAACTCCGTAAAGAAGACGTTTTTGACTTGGCCTCGGGTTAAAAATCCATTGATTTTATTTCGGATGTCTTCACGAAGGAATTCGCGACCATCCACGCTTTCCACCTGCTCATAGGTTTTGGAGGAAAGTGTCACAACTACGAAGTCACGAATTCGAGGAATGAGCCGTTTGACTTCTTCACGAACAAAATCGTCATCGACTTCAATTTCCACGTTCACTTTTGCGTAATGTGCACCTCGAGAGTCTTTGAGATTTACCGTAAAAGTTTCTTTGATGAAGGGATCTAAAACTTTCTTATCGCCTCCACCGCCGCCGTGACCGTCATCTTTTTTCTCGCCATGACCATCATCTGCTGCATGGGGTTTTTCTTGGATGTCATTTAATCCGACTTCTTTTGATTTTTTGCTGTATTGCATGGCAAAGAGCACTGCGATGACAACCACCACGACCGTGTTCAGAATTGAAAATATGAAAATGAGTTTTTGATTTCCAGGAGCCGGCGCAGCCGCACCGTCAGATTTTTTTTGTACGGCATCGTTCGCACTTGCTTCTGCTGCGGCGCCTTCTGCTTCTTGATTTTGCTCTTCAGCCACGAATAGCCTCCCCCAAGGAGATCAAAGAGCAATTCATGTGCCAGACAAATTTTCGAGTGTAAAAACCTTGCGAGGTCGCTGAAAGGCTTTGAGCTCTGTCACTTTTTTAACGAGTCAAATAAGACGCGTCAAAGAACGGAGTGATGATGGGGATATCATCACTCCGTCAGTCAATACTTAACGATTAACGCTTAAGTTGGATAATCTCGTTTAGGAGTTCATCACTGGTTGTAATAGTTTTGGCGTTCGCTTGGAAATTACGTTGTGTTGTCATCATTTTGACAAACTCTTGTGCCAAATCCACGTTTGACGATTCCAAAGATTTGGAATCAATTGTGCCTCGCCCTGCTTCGCCAGCAGCACCGACGAGTGGTTGTCCTGAGTTCACTGCTTCTTTAAAACGGTTGTTACCTAGTTTAAAGAGACCTTCATTGTTCTCAAATCTCGCGAGAGCCATTTGCGCCAAGGGACGGGTAGTTCCATTGGAATAGGAACCAGAAATCACTCCGGAGTCATCAACAGAAAAGTTAGTCAAAGTACCAGCCGCATAGCCGTCTTGAATTTGACGATAGATTTGGCTCTTAGAACCGTAACCCGTGGTTCCTTGAAGCCCTGTTCCCTTGCGGGTGACAATGGCATCACCAAAATTAAAATCAATCTTCATGCTGCCATCGCTGCCTTTGAAATTGAAATTTTGTGATGTGACTTGATCCGTATTTAATTTTCCTTCTTTGGTGAAAGAAAGTTTCCCTGTTGCAACTTGTTGAGGAACACCTTCTTTTCCGCCATTCAACTGAGATCCATCAGCCGACGCGTACCAGGTCCATTCAGATTCTCCAGTTTTGTAATAGTGCATTGTGAGATTTTGCGCAGTACCCGTAGCATCATAGACTCGAGCAGCAGACGTTAAATCGGCTGTCTTATCGGCAGTTGCCAAATCGTATTTATCTTCGTTGATTTTTTTTCTAACATCAAGGTTGGCATCAATCTTCACAGATTGAGTATTTTTTGCTGGCATTGTGTTCCCTGAAAATTCAATATCGATAAGCTCGGAATCTGCTTTACCAGTTTCTGGGTTTAATTTGTAACCTTGTAACTGAAATCCATCAGCCGTGGTCATTCGACCTTTGCTGTCGAAACGAAAGCTTCCATCACGGGTATAGGAAATTTCACCCGCACCAGCGGGATTTTTACAAATAAAAAATCCATCACCACGAATCGACATATCCGTGTCGCGTTCAGAAGGAGTTAAATTTCCCTGTGTAAAAACACTTGTCACAGCGCTAAGTTTAGTTCCTCGTCCGATTTGGTTACCACCCAAGATCCCTTTAAGATTGGTGGCCACCACGTCCGAAAACTCTCCGCGACTTGCTTTATAGGCAGTGGTGCTGGAATTTGCGATGTTGTCTGAGATGATTCCCATATTTGCGCCCGAAGCGCCCAAGCCTGAAATTCCTGTGTATAAACTTGCTAAAATACTCATAGATGTAAACTCCCCTTTTTTACATTTTTATAAGGGAAGAATTGAAGAAGTTTCTATTCAAGAAACTTTTTTAGCCTCAAATTACAAGAGTAATTTGTCCTGCCGTTTTTTCAATTCGTCCCAAAATTCCTAAACTTTTAGAACTTAAATCAAAATTGTACTATCAATGTTGGTAAAGACATTTTCTTTAAGTGACTCTTTATCCACTGCCGTAATCACTGTGTTGTTTTTTACACTGACAACGAAAGCGGCTTTGTCTGTCACCAAGAGACTTTCACGCGAACCCTTTTTTCCGGCTCGCCCAATGGCCTCTTGCATCTTTACGAGATCTTCTGCACTCAGTTCAATCCCCCGACTCTGTAATCGGCTTTTTGCATGTGCTGAAAATTTGAGTTCTTGCGAACCCGTGGCTTCAGGCACAAGCTTTTTTGCTGGCTCCAGTTTTCCGGTGAGTAGTTCCGAAAATCCTGCTTGATTGGCCTGATCCTTCTTCAAAGAAGTTTCAGATTTTTGCAATCCTTCAGTTTTTCCGAGCCTATCAATGGGAAACGGCTTCAGACTTTCTATTTTATTCATTTCATTTTAGCGCTTCGCTCCTCCTCTCTACCGTAAGTTTAGCGGCATCATTGGATTTAAGCGATCCCAATCTTGTGAAGCTTGCACATCATTGGAATTCGACTTTTGTCCGTTGTTTATTTCTGATTCACTATTTGTGCCAGATTCATTTGTTGACTCAGCCACAGAACCTTCATTGCCACCCTCCGCTAAGACTCCGGAAATAGATCCTTCGGGAGCAGTTTGAGGTGTTGAAGTTTCTTCACCAATATTTTTGGCGGCATTTCCATTTGCGCCAGATGTTGGTTTAAAGACGGCCGTTTTAGTTTTGTCAGCAATGTCTTTGTTTGCCGTTGGATCTTTGATCATCTCAACGTCATTCAAGGCAATTTTCTGTTCACCAATCATTAAATAAACGATGCCGCTAGAACTGGTGACTCCAGAAACTCTACCATCCACCTTCGTGTTGATATTCACTTCTTTGCCATCAATTCCTTTGCCTTTGATTCGATAAGAGTACTTTCCAGATTCAGCAGGTGCGCCATTGTCGCGCATTCCATCCCACTTCCAAGTCACGTCTCCGGCACTCCTATCACCTATTTTGTAAACTTTGGCCTTTTCTCCTGCAGGGTCAATAATTTCTAACTGAATGTCTGACAGATCATTTGGAAGCTTAAATGACATCGGACTAATTTTTCCTTTGTCATGATAAAGCCCTGAACGATCAGCTGTCACATCCTTACCAACCAGTTGAAGTGCCGCGACTTGCATATTGTTTTGTTGAGAAATCATTTTTTCAAGATGTTTGTTTGTCTGAAGTGTTTGTTCGAGCTGCGAAAACTGCGCCATCTGCTGCGTGAACTGATCACTATTTTGGGGCTTCATTGGATCCTGGTACTTGAGTTGCTCCATAAACATTTTCAGAAAGGCATCTTTATCCATGGATTTCTTTTCTCCATAGACATTTTTTTCAGTTGTCACTCCAGACATGGCATTAAGTTGATCACCAATTCCCATTTGACTGGCATTTGCTGAATTTGGACGCGCGGGTGGAGTTGCTAACGGATTTCCGGCCCCTGCGTTAATTCCATTGGTGTCCATATCTCAAAATTCTTCTTTCTCTCGTTATGACAAAACAATATTTCAAATTCACGTGGGATCCGACAGAATCCCTTCTTCAAAAAAACTGCTACAAACTACGCACTCTTTCGCTGGCGTTCTTCCCACTGCTCTTGGGCTTTTTCTCTTTTCTCTTGTCTAAATTCACTGGTGTTTTCAAACGTACCCTTAGGATCTCTTTGCCCTAAAAAGTCTTGGCTCGACCAACTCGAAGCGCGCGAATTTGTCACGCCGTCACTCACCATCTGTGATTGTCCTTGCACTCCAAAATTTGATTCCGAAACCGAAGCTTTTGGCGCTAACGTACCTTTATCTCCTTGCAGATTGTGGTCCACTCGAAGATTTGACGTCATGTCAGAGAATTGATTGGAGTTGATCTGACCCACAAAATTTTCACTCTTAGCTGCCAATGTTTTCTTAGCGTCGAAAGTATTCAATTCGAACTGAGAAACTTTGGAACTAATGCTAATTTGCGCGGGTGCAATGAGATCTAATTTTCCTAACAACTCTTGCTTGCTTTGATTAAGTGAATTTTGGGCGACCATATTATCTGCCTTAATTTGAACTTGAAGCTGACCTCCACGCATCCCAATTTTCACATCAATAGAACCCATTTCTTTAGGTGCGAGTTCGATGCGAATCGAACCACCACCCTGAGATTTAAGTTTATCAATTTTGTCAGCAACAAAATCCAGTGATTCTCTTGAGATTCTTGGATCTGTGTGGGTCCCTAACTCTGATGATGAAGACAAAGCAGCCGGAACTTGATTTTCCCGAACAGGTTGATTGATCGCGGCGGACTGAGCAAAACTTTGCTCATTTCCTTTTTCAAGCAGCAACTCTTGAGCACTCATAGAACGTGACTTTAAATTCTCATGAAACTTAGCATTGTCACTTGAGCTTTCAAGTCGATCGGAACTCGAATTCTTAGAAACTGAATGCAACGCAACAGACGATTCCGTTCGGCCTTTGCTATCTCGAGTTTCCAGGTCTGGAGATTTCTCAACATGAGAACTCGTAGCTTTGTCCACATGCAACTTCTCGAGATTTGCAACATCGGTTGCTTGAACACTTTTTGTGTTTCGCGTCGAATCAGAAGCCCTAAAATTTTCACTCTGAGCCGCGTTTCCTTTTTCAAAAACTGCGTCCGTGGAGCTGGGTCGAAGATTCAGATTTTTTGCAAGATCTGAAGTGCTTTCATTGGACAACTGTAGCTTTTGCTCGAAGGCACCGTCGAGTTCAACAACTTTTAGATCTCCATTTGCAATCGCATGGGACCATTGGCCCAAAGATTCTGCCGAGACCTTAGAATTATCCAGTGACTTCTTTGCGTCCAGTAAGGAAGTGCTCTTCATTGCTAAATCTTGTACTGCCAAGGCATTGTCTTGTTTTGCTACGCTCTCATTTTTCTCTACAAAAGTGGCATTTGCTGCTGTTTGCGGAGAAATTTGTCCAACCGTAGAAAGATTACCCAAAAGGCTTGTCCCCATCTGAACTTCTAATAGTGCTTGGTCCTTTGCTTGATCAAACTGTTGAATCTCCGAATCCAAAACATTCTCACTCATCAACTTTTGAAACTTCATATCAAAATCAGGATCTTGTGAATCTGCAAGTTGAACGTCAGAAACTAGATCAAGCAAGTTTACAAAAGTCGAATCTTGAGAAATCAAGATATCTGAATTGATAGAAGGTTGCATACCAACCGGTGATCCCATCATGGGAAACATTATTTGACTTATATCCATAGTTTTTTCCTCCTTTCTTTTAAACCCGACTTTCAATCGGGGATTTATTTTTTAGGTGCTAAACCTGCACCCTGCTTTTTGGCATCAGACGCCACCACTCTTCCCGCCGCTGCCGGACGACGTTTGTAGAGAAGAGTGGAAATTTGTATTGCGCGCACGGGATCCATAACATCCAAAATTGCCGCTAATTTTTTCTCTTTTAACTTAAGACTCATTTCAACTGCCACTTCATCTTCAAGGCCTGCCATCAAAAGCGCGGATTTTTTTGCCTGCATTGTCTCAATTGTTTTAACAAGACGATTGACGATGACTTGATCGACTTGTTTATATTTCTCTTCTTGTACATTGATTTCCGATTGAAGTTTTTCTAGATCTTCGATCCGAACTTTAACCCGATCCTCTTCCGCCTTTACTCGATCTTCAAATTCTTTAATGCGCTGTTCTCGAAGCGCGAGTTCTTTTTCACGCTTTTGTAAATTTGTTTCAAGTTCGGCCGAAGCGGGTACCGGAGTTTTTAATCCAGAAAGCGAAGAATCTTCTTTTGGAGCTTCGGCACTTACCCCAGTTTCTCCACTCAATGGAGTTATCACCGAAGAAACACTTGGCTTGGCCGATGCGATATCAGAACTTGTTTCAGCTTGAGACCGAGGCATAAAAAACGCAGTCATCACTACCAACGCAAGACCCGCGATGAAAAGTGACCAGTTCTGCCTCACGATTATTGTCTCCCTTTTTGTTGGTCCGAGTGATTTCGTTCTTGCATACCACTCAATTCCTGCTGCTCATTTTTTAACTCTTGTGCACCTTCAGAACGTTGAATCCAATTTTCAGAAACCCATCTGTCAGCTAAGCGTTTCTCTTTCATTCTCTCGTTGAGTTCAAATTCAGCTCGCTGCTTTTCTTCGAGCTTCTCTACAATTCTAAGCTCTTTTCCAAGATGTGCTACCCAATTTCTATGACGCTCCAATTCGGCTTCGAGCACAGATATTTTTTTATCAAGTTGGCCCATTTTTTGCGTCTGACCTGTAATCAATTCCATTGTGAGGCGTAAATCGGAATTCGACAATTTTCCTTCATCACGAGTGTCAAAGAGTCGAACTCTTTCCATCATAGCGTTGCGACTTTGATCAATAGTATTTCGCAAGCGGCCTTCAACTTCGATCATATCTTTTCGAGCAAGAAGTAAGCGACTGTGACGCATTTTCTTTAGCGAATCAAAAGCAAATTTAAATTTTGCCATTATTGTTTAGCTCCAAAAATTGCATCCAGATTCCCGTGAATTTCTGGCAAGGATGCAACTTCGTGAACGCCTTGTTTTAAAAACTTCGTAACTTTTGGGTAATGATCAATCGCTTTGTCCCATTCAGCATTGTTGCCTTTGCGATATCCGCCAATGTTAATTAAATCTTCGGCACTTTTGTAGGTGGCCAATACTTGTCTGATTTGGGCGTTCTGCGCAGATTCGTGATCATCAAGTAGCGAGCCCGTGAGTCGCGATACGGATTGCAAAATATCAATTGCGGGATAGTGATTTCTTGCCGCAAGATCACGGGACAAAACTATGTGACCGTCGACAATAGATTTCACATTGTCAGCGATGGGATCGTCAAAGTCATTTCCTTCCACCAGCACGGTGTAGAAACCCGTGATCGAGCCAGAATTTTTTTTAGCTCCCGCTCTTTCCAGAAGCCTTGGCATCTGATTGAAAACCGATGGGGTGTATCCTTTGGAGGTCGGGGGCTCGCCCGCAGCGAGGCCTATTTCTCGTAGTGCCATCCCGAATCGAGTGACTGAATCCATCATGAAGAGCACATTCAATCCCTTGTCTCTAAAATATTCAGCAATCGTTGTTGCAACATACGCGCCTCGAACTTTTAAAACTGGAGATTCATCGCTGGTTACTGAAATCACGATAGATTTTTTCATACCCTCAGGGCCCAAATCTCTTTCAAGAAACTCGGTGACCTCACGGCCACGTTCTCCGATGAGGGCAATCACGTTTAGATCTGAAGTCGATTGTCGGGCAAGCATACCCATGAGAACGGATTTCCCTACTCCACTGGCCGCCATAATTCCCAAGCGCTGTCCCATACCAACGGGAATACTGGAGTCTATGGCGCGTACTCCTGTGAGAAGGCGACTGTTGATACTTGCACGATCAAGTGGCGAAAGTGCCATCGCTCGTACGGGACGGATTTGCTCGGTTCCGCGATTGCTATGAAAAGCAGTCATCGGTTCGCCTAATCCATTGAGCAGTTTTCCGCGCATCCACTCACCGCATTTGACGCTGGCAATGCTGGAGGATTGTTCGATACGGGCACCCATTGCAATTCCTTCAACCGGTTTTGAGGGCATCAGCAATGCAGTACGATCTCGAAAGCCCACAATTTCGGCTTCAACTAATTCCGCATTTCGCGTGGCAATCGTACAAATGCCTCCCACCACCGCTCCAGGTAGGTATCCTTCAACGATCGGCCCCAAAACTTTTTTCACACGACCTGACTCTTTATAAAGATTTAAGAGTTCAATCCCTTTCAGTCGTTTGGAAAAGTTTAAATTTAATGAATCCACAGCTATGTACCAGTGCCTTCTTGATCATTTCCATTTGGCGAAGAATCATTTTCGTTTATTTGGTGATCGCTCGTTTCAATTCCCGTAGCAGAATCTTCCTTGCGGAATAGTACCTTATGAAGTTTTTCGAATTTTAAATCAATGAACGAAGCTATTTCTCCGCTGATTGATTCCACCACACAGTCACCGGGATTAAGCGATTCATTGAGTTCAAAATTTATTCTGCCACTTCGCGTGAGTTTTTGAAGTTCTTCTTTTATAAGATCGAGAGATTCAAACTCGTGCTCACAAATTTTTATAACAACGTCATCATCCTTTGAAATTCTGGACAAAATCTCGCTCATTGTTTTCGAGACAACTGCGGGCCGTTCTTCAATTTCAAAATGTGTGACGAGTCTCGCAAAACGGTATGCAATATTTAGAAGTTGATCTTCGTATTGCTGTGAAAGACTGGCTTTTGCTTTTTCAAGAGTGCTAGTCAAAGAAAGGAGTCCTTCAATAGCTCTTGCAAGGCGGGCTCTTTCAAGGTCAAACGCCTCTTTTCGCCCCGCTTCATAGCCTTCTGCTCGTGCTTGAGAGAGAACTGTTTCTCTGATTTTTTCCACTTCACGGGCAACAGTTTCAGCAACTTTTTTCTCAAAACGTCTTCGTTCATCTTCTTCAACTGACAACTGACCAGATACGAGTTCGGACAAATTAAAACGCGAGTTCTGGCTTTTCAAAATGTTATCAGGTTCAAAAGTAGATTTTATTTGCGTATAAGACTTTGCTTTTCCTTCACTCAATGCCGGAGTTTGATAATCCGAAATCTGTGCGCCCGCCGGTACGAGCGACTTTTTAGCAACCTTTTGATAGGGAACAAAATCTGAACTCATTTATATCGTCCGTCCTTTTTTAAACCATACTGTCGCCATCGCCACCACGTTCAATGAAGAGTTTGCCTTCTTCTTCGAGACGTCGAGCGACAGAAACCATTGCTTGTTGCGCGCCTTCCACATCTGAAACACGGATTGGTCCCATAGTATCCAAATCTGCGCGAATCATTTCGGCACCACGTTTAGACATATTTCTAAAGATTTTCTCGCGGACTAAATCTGGAGCAGACTTCAATGCTTTAAGAAGAATATCATTGTTAACTTCTTTAAGAATAAGGCCCATGCCTTTGTCGTCCACTTTAACCAAGTCTTCAAACACGAACATCATTTTACGAATTTCTTCTGCCAAGAGCGGGTCTTTTTCTTCAATTTTACCCATGATATTTTGCTCGGCAGTTTTATCCATGAGGTTAAACATTTCAGCAACAGGCTCTACTCCACCCAACTGAGATGTTTCCATCGTACCCATCGCAGCTAAACCATTTTTCAATACTTCGTTCACTTGCTCTAGCAAATCTGGAGAAATGTAATCCATATTCGCCATACGCAAAACAACCTCAGCTTGCACAACATCAGGTAAACGTTTCAAGACTTCAGATTTTTTCTCAGGTGGTAAGTGGACCATTACTAATGCTGTAGTTTGTGGATGCTCGTTCACTAAATAGTTCGCCAAAGTTCTGGTATCCACCATTTCGACAGCTTCCAAAGTTCTTTGCTGAGCCTGTGCTCCGCTGGCACCAAAGATAATTTTTGCGCGCTCTTCCCCCAAACTTTTGATAAGAGAATCTTTTCCAAGGTCGCCTTTAAAAATAACTTCCGATTCTTCGCTCAATGATTTATAAAAATCCATTAACACTTGCTTGATCAATGGGATGGGCGCTTTTTTCATTTTGCCCATCATGTTCAAAATACGTCGAATGTCGTTATCTTTGAGATGTCCCAAAATGGAAGAGGTTGCATTGTCACCCAATGCATTTAGTAACAGCGCTGCTTTTTCAATTCCGTTGAGTGGTTTTTCATCGGGATTCGTTTTTTTTGGAGGAGGCATGACTTATCGACGTCCCTTCTTCGTTAACGCTTGGTCGGATTGGAAGATCCAGTCGGTAATAATTTGAGCCGCCTTGTGCGGAGCCGCTTCAACCATATTCACAATTTTCTCTCGCATGAGTTCGCCTTCGGCTTTTTCTAGATCCACGGTTTCCTCAAGCATTGGCAGATTTGCTAAACCTGGAAGAGCGTTTGTGGTTTGATCTTGCATCTGCTCAAGTTCTTCAACTGTTTTAGGAAGTATGGTCTCAACTTTGGTAGACGAAAGTCCCGTGACCCATCGAATAAAGGGACGCACCACCATGAAGAAGAAAAACGAAAGTAGAATTCCCGTGGTTCCATATTTTAACAGCGAAAATATCAGCTGATTTTGTTGTTGTTTGACTAGCATCTCATCAGCTTTGTCGAGATCTTCGATTGCAAAAGGGGTTCCTTCAATTGTTACACTGTCTCGGTCCGTTACGGCTCCGACAGCATTTTTAACGAGTTTTTCGATCACTTGTCGTTTTTCGTCGCTCAACACCGGGGCGGCCTCTGCTGCTGGCTCCTTTCCATCTGCTGCGGGAGTTGATTTTTGAGCAAAGGCTGTGTTCACAAGAACGGCAACTGTCAATCGCTTCACGTTGCCAAGGGCTTTTTCGCGACTTCGATGTTTACTAGAAACTTCGAAGTTTGAGCGATCCGAGTTTTTTGCAACATTTTGTTTTGAGTCGGGTGAAGCTGAAGCAGGTCCTGGCAAAGCAGCTTGTGCGCCCGCCGCGCCTCCTGGCAGTGCTCTTGAACTTTCCATCGAGTCTTCACTTTTATTTTGAGATTTTAAAACAGTGCCCTCGGGATCATAGATAGTTTCTTGTTCGCGCAAAGGGTCAAAATCCAAATCCGCATTCACTCTTGCAACAACATTTCCTTGGCCAACAATTCGGCTAACAATATCTTCAATACGATCTTCGAGTTCGTTTTCAACTTGTTTCTGTCTTTCCATCATGGTTTGCGAAAGTGCAGAAACCGCATCACCTTGTCTACTCAAAGCCACACCCGAACTATCAACCACAACAACTCGCTCAGGACGTAATCCTTCCACACTTGAAGCCACCAAATTTTGAATGCCTCGGACTTCATCTTTAGTCAGCATTTTTCCGATTTGCATTTCAATGACGACACTGGCTTTGGGTTCTTCGCTTTGTTCAAGAAAGCTACTCTTTGGAGGCATTGAAATATGAACGTTGGTTTTTTTAACAGATTTTAATGTGTTAATCGTTTGCATCAGTTCGCCTTGAATCGCGCGAACATAGTTAATTCTTTGCACATAACTTGATGTACCAAAACTTTCTTTATCAAAAAGCTCTAATCCTGGTTTGTTTCCACCTGGAGAACCTCGTATGGCAAGTTTCATCAATGTGGGTTGAACCAATTCTGGAGGAATAGAAATCGTTGTTCCGTCTTTTGAAACTAAGTAAGGAATATTTTCATCCTGTAAAATTTTAACCATCGCAATCGATGCATCGGGTTGTAGATCAGTATAAAGAGGAGCATAAGATTTTTCCCCAACATAAGTTCCAAATCCAATAAGGCATGCAATCAAAATCACAAGCACCGAAAAAACGCCCGCGCGTTTTCCCATGCTCATCTTTGTCCATTGCTCATTGAACTCTTTTAAAACATTTGCGATTTGAGCCAACATCTACATCACTCCTTTATCAAACCTGCATTCTCATGATTTCGTTATAAGCATCAACTAATTTGTTTCGAACTGCGACCGCAGTTTTCACTGCAATTTCAGCTTTAGTTTGTAAAATCATTGCGGTGTCCAAACTTCCACCCCCGCCGGTGGCCACGCTGTTTGCCACTGTGTTGGCTTGCACTTTGATTTCGTTCACATCTTGTAAGGCATTTTTTAGTGAATCAATAAACGAAGCACTGCCTGGAGCGGTTGGCGCAACTTGCCCCATCCCGCCAACGCCCGAACTTTGGCCGAGTCCCAGTTCATCGCTACGTTTATTTTTTAGCGCGAGTTCAGATTCTAAAGGGAACATCCATTGTGTATTGCCACCCAATCCCGATATGCCTGCCATAAATTATTTTCCAATCTCCAAAGCTTTCATGGCCATTTGTTTGGTGGTTTGAAAAAGATTCACATTGTTTTCAAATGCGCGCTCGGCAGAAATTCTGTTTGCAAGTTCTGCCTCGGGATTAATGTTTGGATACGAAACATAACCTTGAGCATCGGCATCCGGATGGTTGGGTTCGTAGGCCCTGCGAGCTGGACTTTGATCTTCTAAAATTTCGGCGACTCGAACTTCATTATGGGTATTTTGCCTTTGATCTAAAATTTCACCAAACTCACCCTGCATCGGTGCGCTTTCCAAAATGACATCTTTTCTTTTATAAGGACCGCTTCCATCAGCCGAACGTGTTGTGTTCGCATTTGCGAGATTTGACGAAATAGCATTGAGTCTTGTTTTTTCTGCCGCCAGAGCCGAACCGATAACATCCATTGTTTTAAAAGTATCTATTGGCATTATCTCACTCCATCCAAGACACTTTTAGTCAGCATGAAATTTCGATTGAGCATTTCTATTGTGGCATTGTAGGCAATGGTATTTTTTGCAACGTTAGTTGTTTCTTTTTCAAGATTGACCGTGTTGCCATCTCCATTAGGTTTTGCCATGGGATCGTCAATGATCTCGGGACTCACTTCCGAAAGTTTTAATTCTGCGTTCAATTGTCGATCAATGATTGGCGAATCTCCGCTCTCTAAACCACTTATGGCTTGTTGGAGCTGGGATTCGAAGGCAATTTTTTTTGCCTTAAAGTTGGGCACGTTTGCATTGGAAAGATTTGAAACATGCACTTCATGCGCTTTTGCGCGCATTTCAAGAGAGCGCTCTAGAACTGACATTGTGGCGTCAAAAATAGTCACGATGTGTTTGTTGGCGCAAAAAAATCGACGCCAACTTCTCCCCAACAATTAGAAAAGCATGATTCGTGCCACACTCTTTCACTCAAAGTTTTGTCAGATCAATTTTTAGGCGATTGCACAGCTTGATTGAGAGCCATTTCTTTTAAGGCACTTGAAGCAAGTTTGCCCCACATTCCATTGACGTCACTATTTTTTGCCTGTTCAAAACTCTGTCGTGCGTCATCAACCCTTCCCATCGTGTTGAGAAGTTGACCGCGACGGAAAAACACCATTGGCCGACTTAACTCTGTTCCCAGTTTAGATTCTTCGAGTCCCAAGAGAAAATCATAGGCCGACAGTGATCTCAGCCACCGCGAGCTTTCCCTTGCACGCAACTCTGCGAGTTCGAGAATCAATTCAGGATAGGGCATCGACTGTGCACCAGCCTTAGTTTGTTCTGTGAGCCAGGTTCCTACAAATCTTTCCAGAAGATCACTTCGACGCTTTTCATCCCCCACCTTTTTTAAGGCATAAGAATACAATCTCAGGTCCCCAAGATTTAAGGAATCAGTTTTTTCAATTTTCTGCCAAACTTCTACAGACTTTTTCCAATCTTGCATGTGAGTAAAATACTCCACATTTAAACGCTGAGATCTTGCCAAGTTTTGATCCAACTGCGAGAGAGACTTTTCAACATCGACTGCTTCCAGTTTTGATTCCAAAGCGAGCCTGACATTGATTCGCGCTCGAAAATATAACCATTCTTCATTTCCTTCCTCAAATGCTCGAGGTTTTAGTCGTCCAATTGCTTTTTTAATTCTTTCAGCTTCTGCCAACACCTGGCTAGCCTCAGACAGTAAATTTAACTTTTCATAGGCCGAAGCCAAATTGTAAAGAATTTCCGGCCTTGTTTGATGCACCAATAGTTCTTTGCGTCGTTTTTCATAGCTTTTGACGACCTCTTGGTAGTGACCTTCTTTCAAATCTTTGGCTAAGGAGCCGGCAAAGGATGTATAGGCATACTCAAAAAGCCATTCTTTTAAATATTCACTTGCAGACAATTTGAATGCTGGATCGATTCTAAACATGGCCTGCCTAGGTTCGCCAATTTTGATAAAAGCGTCGGCCAAAACAATATTGATATAGGTCTTTAGATCGTCGATCAAAATATCTTTTGCAAAAGTTTCCTCGCCCTGGGGAATGGCATCTTCAATCAGTCCAATCAGCCGCGGCCATTTTACCCGATGATTGGCGCTCAAAATTTCTCTTGCTGCCTTTCGAGCATCGCAAAGTTTAGCCCCCAGAGTCCCGGGTAGCCGATACGAGCACTCTCTCCACGCATTCAAAATCTTTTCCTCAGGCGCGTTTAGAAATTCTAATAAATCTCCAATTCGAAACAGAATAAGAGAAGATTGAGGATCTTGAGGAGCCACATAAAGAAATCCCCGTAAATCTTTTAACGCTTGCTGATATGCCCCCAACTGCACAAAGGATTCTGCTCGATTGAAGAGCACGTGTGGGAATAAGGCGATTTCTTCTGGATACCAATTTCCTTCAAACGAAAATTTTGCGACCGTTGGAACATTTTGTATTGCGCGAGAATATAGCGTTGCTGCGCCTTTATAGTCCTGCAAACGAAATCGAATATCACCAAGGCGAAACGCAGCCGCCGGAACCAGTCGGCGATCAATCGAGGCATTTAACGGTTTTTCTTCTCGCAGTTTGTAGAAAAGATTAAATTGTTCTGCAGCCTCGTCAAAAAGTCCCAGTTGAAAAAGCACCTCAGGACGAAAAAACTCAAACCGCTCTTCAATTTTTTGGGTCCAACTATATTTTTTAGACCAAGTAAGAATATTGGCTGCTAAATAGTAAAGCTTCTGCTCCATGAGATTCTGCACTAAACGTATGGTCATAAATTCTAAATAGCTCTGAGACTGCCCTGCCACACCCGCCAAGCGCAGAACGCCATCGCGATAAATATCAATTCCTTTTCGAAAAAAATCTTTGTTCGATAAGGATTTTGCCAAATGAAGATACAGATGCCCTTTTAAAGCTTGCCACTGCGTATTTTTCAGCGGGATGAGTTTTGCGACATTGCTTTTTTCTAAAATTTCTAACGCCTGTTGGGCTCGAATGTGATCTTTTTTCTCCACTAGTTCTTGTACAAAATTCATACCTTTTAAAGCAGCAAGATGTTGGCGCGTCTGGTCATCAGTGGCTTCCTTTGGAAGTTTTTGATCTAAATCTGATGAAACAAATTTTCGATAATCAAAAAGTTCAATTGGAAATTCTAAAGGTCGATCGAAAGTTGGAAGTTTTAAAAAGGGCGGATGAAGTTCCTGTATTGCCAACGGAAAGCCCCGTTGTGAATTTTCGAATTTGTTTGCATGACGAAAGCGATCAAGTTCGGGACTGTTTAAATCAAAAGCTGCCGCATCACCTCCTAAAAGGCGATCCCATTGAGACTCATCTTCAAAAGCATTTATTAAGGTTCCTTGAGAGGCATAACCCGAAAGTAAATTGTCCTGACTGGACTTTGATTGTGAATCACTTGGAGAACCATTTTTAATCGCCACACCTGGTTGGTTTTTACTTGGAGTTTTTTTTATTGAGATTTTCTTTGTTTGAGTCCAGTGATCAATGACAAAGCCATCAGCGCTTGCGAAAGTTAAAAATTCTAAAGTTTCTTTTGCATTTTTTGTTTTATACGAGAGACGAATTTCAAAAGATTCCTCATTTCGAGGACTGGCTTTAAAGTCACAAAGCCCAGTTTTGGCATCTTTGATTTTATCTTGCAGAGTGGCCAATCCTTGAATCCATTCCGAAGGATTGACCTCAAAGCTAAGTACCAAATCAACACTCGGCTCGCTTCCACAAAGAGAGCCCCCTTTTTCGAAGCTCTCTACGCTCACTTTGGGAAGCACACTTTTAGGACCAATCAATCTTCTGACTTGCGCGACTTGATCTAAGGTTACTGATGAATAAGTATTTGAAATTAATAAATTTAATAACGGAACTGAAAAAAATAACTTAAGAAATAACGCGCTGTGCCGATAACGTCTTTGTGATGAAAAAAACAAGGCAAAAATCGCATAATAAAGACTCGCAAATTTCGAGCACAATTTTGGAGTCCCACGTTGTCGATTCTTTAACAATTGCCGCCTATGGCGAAACAAAAGAGTTTGAAAAAATACTAAAAGATAATTTTTCTTCACTGCTATCTATATTAACATCTCTCATTCCCCAGAACCATCTTTGCATGTCACTTAGCCCCTCCAATGATTTGTCAGGTCAAATATTTGATGAATTTTTAGTTCATTTGAAAAGTGTTTTTCGAGCAAAAGATCCAGTGAAGTTTGCATCTTTTAAAACGATCAATTTTCCAAAGAATCCCGAAGGCATTGCAATTTTTTTGATGAGAGAATTTTTACACTATTCCGAAACGCAAAAGAATAAAACTCCACCTCAAGCTTCGCTACTGAGTCAAATTCCCAACACATCAGTCGCCGGTACCGTCCACGTGATGGATTTGTTTAACGAGGCGCTGACGGATGTCCTCGCCAGTCGCACTTTTGATACTTGCAACGAGCAAAAATCAAATGAAGCACTTGCTTTGCTACTTTTCTTCGATGGTCTCGAGACAGACCTGATTTCTACTTTGCTACATCAATCTCGCGACGAAACTCTTGCGAGCATCCAAAATCAAAAAGAAAATCTCAAAAAAACTATTCGTGAAAAGGATTTACGAACATGAAACAGCTAAACGAAAACAATTTTGAATCCAACTATTGGGATGACTTACTCTACAAGGCAGCTCTTGAAAAGCTATCGGGTGGTGAAAGAGAAACTCTTAAGACAAAACTTTTAGCGGATTCCATTTTTAGGGAAAAGTTTTGCGACTTCTTGAAAGCTTTTTCAAAGTTTAAAAACCAATTCCACTTAGATGCGTAGGTAAAAATATGAAGACCACAACACTACAAAACTGTGCCGCATCATTCTGGGGGGCTTACGAACAATTCTTAGCACATCCAGATACCCTGAGTTACTTCGTTTCAGATACTGAACGCTTAAGGTTTCTCAATTCAATTGCCTTCACGGCCATAGACGCGCAAGTTAATTCCTATTGGCGATTACGCATTGTTCCCGAATGGCAAGAATTCCTGTCATTAATACAATTCACATGTGAAGATGATGAGGCTTTACTGAATTTAAAATATCTTTCAGATCCGTATTTAAGTCGTGCTCAAATTAAAGCTAGCTTGCGATTTATCGAACACACAGGTGAGCCTGAAAAGTTTTCACCCACATTTTGTGACATGGGAATCTCTCTTCTTCTCATGACCGATAGCCACCAACTTCCAAAGTCCCACCACGATGCTGCACACATCCTTTTTCAAATTCAAAAAATCAGAAACTGTGCGTTGCACACAGGTAGGGATTTTAACGAGGTCTCCGGAAACAAAGCATTACTGCTTATCAATCAGTGGATAGAAGCCAGTCGTCACGTCCATCCCATCTTTCATTTTGAGCTTAAGCAGTACAAACATGTCATTGCCGCCTAATTTTTAAATTTTATTGAACTCCATGAGCAACTGATTGAAGAAAGTTGCTTCTTTCTTCCAGTGCCAATGCTTGTAAAAATTTTTTATGCTTTCGCAAATACTCGATATATGGCTTTAGAATTCTAAGTTGTTTGGGATGGTTTTCTGAAAAACCTTTTTCAATGATGTCCAGTGCCTGCCAGTAAGCATTTTCTACTTCTGCATGATACTGAGAATGTTGATCCTTAAGACATTCTGCCCATTCGAAATAAAACATTGCCTCCGTAAGCGATTTTTCACCCATAATAGAACGAACTTTTTCGACCGCTAGAATAAATGATTTTTCTGCGAGTACCGAATTCTGCTTTCGTAGATGAAACAGCGATTGGACTCGTAAAAATTCGATATAGACATCCGAGTCCATTAAATCCTCATCCCGTGCGAGAAGTTGTTCTGCGGTTTGAAGACTCATCTCCGCTTCTTTCATCTCATGACATTTTCGATAACAATCTGCACTCACACACAGGGCTTCAAAAAAGAGTAAAGTCGTTTTTGAAGCATCCAACAAAGCAAATGCCTCATTTAAGCACGACTCCATTTCGCTTTTCATTTTTTTTTGAGCCAAAATTTGCGCTATTCGTAAATAGGGACGCAAAAGAAAAGACTCCATTTTGGTACCCATTTTTTTAAAGTAAACAGCTTGAGACAAAAATTGGCGATTAGCTTTTTCGTGATCTGCCAAATCATCGTACAAGTCCCCCAATGTACACGCCACGTCAGAGTAGGTTTCAAAAATCAGCAATGCCTCATTTTGATTTTTTTGGATTAACTCCAAGCAAAGTGACTCTGCTTCTTCCAATATTTGCCGACTTAATAAATAATTTCCTGTCCAATGAAAATGCAGCACCCCAAGTTCACGTAACATTGAGAGAAAATCTAACGATTGTTTTCCCGAAATCTTTTCTTCTATTTTAAGACTTTGGCGATAGTCCTCTGCCGCTTGCTTAAAATTGCGATTTTGAATGAGCAGTTGCGCCCTTAACCAGTAAGCTTTTGAAAGTAACGAAGCATCCAGACGCTCGCTAAGTTTTTCTTCTAAAAATATTTTATGAATAATTTTCTCTGCCGAGAGGTAATCGGCAGATTGAAAGCATTGGAGCGCTTGATCCAAGCGCTCTTCTAAATCGTCGGCGTCTTCATTCCACAAGAGATTATCTCGTATGCCCCTCAGAGAGACCTTTTCTTAAAAACGCTGGTATCTCCAAATCATCGCTAGATGAAGGCTTCAGTCCTAACTCCTGCGCAATTTTTTTTGCTTGAAGCAAACTTAAACTCATTTGTTCGGCTTCAAGTCGGTCTTCTTCAAGCGCTTCCTGCATTTCAACAGATTGATGAGCTTCTAATGCCGGTGCAACGGGTGACTCGATCATTTGAGAAACCTGGGATTTTTGCATTTGAACCCATGCAGGTTCTAATGAAACTGGAGTGGGTTGATGTGCTTGAAAAGCTTGCTCGACCGCTTTGCTCATGGCCACAGGTGCTTGTTGAGGAGGTGAAAAACTTTGAGCATGCAAAAGTTTCTCGGCTTGATGCGATACTTGAGCAGTCAATGGAGCGGTAGGCTGTATACCAGAATTTTGATTTAATGATCGTTGTTCAATAACAACATCTTTCATGGGTTTTTCAGTGGGAAACCCCGTTGCAATGACGGTAACCTTTACCGATTCGCTTCCATCAGTTTGAAACACGGAACCAAAAATAACTTCAGCATCACGATCGGCCTCTTCGGTAATCAACGACACAGCTTCATTGATTTCATGAAGTGTTAAATCTTCAGGTCCCGTGATGTTAATGATGATACCGGTAGCACCACGGATAGAAACATCTTCTAACAATGGACTAGATATCGCCATATGAGCTGCGGTGATAGATCGATTTTCACCCTTGCCAACGCCAGTTCCCATCAATGCCAAACCCCGCCCTGTCATAACTGTTTTCACATCTGCAAAATCCAAATTGATATGACCCGAAATATTAATCAAATCGCTAATGCCACGAACGGCATTCAGCAATACATCATCGGCTTTAGAAAAAGCTTCAAGAATTGTAGTTTTTTTGTCGGCAATCGAAAGCAATCGCTGATTTGGAATTTGAATCAATGTATCAACAGCATCTCTGAGATTGATGATTCCTTGCTCAGCGTGTTTCATACGTTTTGGAGCTTCAAATGAAAATGGTTTTGTCACTACAGCAACGGTCAGTGCGCCCATTTCGCGAGCCACTTGTGCAATAACGGGTGCCGCTCCTGTGCCAGTGCCTCCACCCATGCCAGCAGTGACAAAAACCATGTCTGCGCCCTCCAAGGCTTTCATGATTTCTTCACGACTTTCTTCAGCAGCTTGACGACCCACAGAAGGGTTTGCGCCTGCCCCTAAACCTTTTGTTAAAACTCCACCCAGTTGAATTTTTGTTTTGGTCATCGATTTTGCTAAAGCTTGTCGATCCGTGTTTGCGGTCATGAACTCAACGCCTGTCAGTCCGGTTCGCACCATAGCGTTGACAGCATTACAACCACCACCACCAACTCCAACAACTTTTATCCGCGCGCCTAGCACGACATCTTCCGCAACGCTCATTGTGAGCGGCTGCTCTGATTCAGCTTGATGAGTTGATTCTATTTGCTCTTGTGACTCTTCAATAGGTTCAAATGACATTGTGATCCTCCCAGTTAAATAAAAATATTTAGAATAAATCGTTAAACCAATTTTTAACTTGGTCTTTAATTTTTTGTGAAGCGACGCCTTTCGAAACACTGCGCCTTTGTAATGCAGAACGATCATTGATTCCCCAATGAAGTAGTCCTACGCCTGTCGAATGAATAGGGGACGAAACCATATCTGCAAATCCGCTCAAACCATCAGGAGCTGCACGCTTAACGGGTAAGTCAAAAACGAACTCCGCAAGTTCAATCACGCCTGCCATCAAAGTAGATCCGCCGGTCAAAACCACTCCGGCTCCCAAAGTATCGGCATATCCCGATGCAATGATTTCGCGATTCACCATTTGTAAAATTTCTTCAAAACGGGGTTCAATAATTTCCCCTAAAAGTTTTCGGTCCACAACTCTTGCAGGTCTACCCCCAACGGACGGAACCTCCACGGTTTCGGAACTTGAGATTAAAGTTTTTAATGCGCAACCGGATGCTATTTTTAAACGCTCCGCCTCGGTTTGTGGAGTTCGAAGCCCAATCGCCAAATCTTGAGAAATGTGTGAACCACCCAAAGGCAGTACGGCCGTGTGAACGATTGAACCATTATGAAAAATGGCGATATCGGTCGTACCACCGCCAATGTCCACGAGCGCAACACCTAACTCAGTTTCGTCTCGTGACAAAACCGCCTTTGCTGATGCAAGCGGCTGCAAAACATAAGCAACAGGTTGCAGATTTACTTTTTGGCAGCATCGCGCAATATTTTGCAACGCACTTTGAGCTGCTGTAACAATATGAACCTTGGATTCCAAACGAGTCCCCATCATTCCCAAGGGATCTCTAATTCCGTCTTGATCATCAACTTTAAATTCTTGTGGAAGAACATGAAGTGCCGTGCGATCGGCTGGGATAACTACCGCGCGGGCAGCATCGATCACTCTATCTATATCTCCACGTTCAATTTCTTTTCCTTTAATGCCAACAACACCAGTAGAGTTGAGTCCTTTAATATGCGAACCACCAACTCCAACAATCACTTTTTGAATATCAACGCCGGCCATACGTTCAGCTTCTTCAACCGCTCGATTAATTGCTTCGACCGTTGCATCAATATTCACAACGACGCCTTTTTTTATTCCCGATGAAGGAGCTTTTCCAACTCCCAGAATTTTTATTTGGGTAGCAGTCTCGTTTGAGGTCACTGCAGTTGTGGTCTCAACCAATTGCCCCACCACTGCCGAAACTTTGGTAGTGCCTAAATCTAGCGCAACTACAAACTCGTCGCTTTTCAAAAGAGCCTCCCCGTACACTTTTTGACACTCGAGAAAAGAGAAGCTCAGATTTTGCTAACGCGCAGCTGCAGCTTCCGTGTCTTTCTTTTGTACTAACTCTTCTAAATTTAACTCATTTTTTAGATTCTGCAACCGCATGCGTGGACTGAGAACGACTCTTCGATCGTAACTCGCATCTAAGGATTGGAGGGAAATATTTTTAGAGTTCGCCCATCGCACAGCTTCTCGACCTCTGATCCAAGCATTTTTGAAATTATCAAACCCCAACTCGATACTTAGCTCTGAGTTATTGCTCCATAAAACAAGTCCTTTGTCCTCTTGCCAATGCACTTCTGAAATCAAAAACGCATCGGCATCAAGTTCAGAAAGGTTTTGATGAAGTTCAAAGAGAAACGAAAAAATTTCTTGCCGAGTGAGGGTCCTTTGCACACTCGTGCGAACTTTAAAAAACTCTTCAAATCCAATAAGTAGAGGTAGTGGTGGCGGATTTTTGACGCTTTCAATAAATTTGCCATCTTTGCTTATGCTCCACAATGTGTTTTCCACAAAAGTCAAAGCGACAGGTTTTTTGATGGAGGCATATATCACAATTGTAGAAGGCCAATGTCGCCTGAGTTTTACGTTTTCTAAAGAAGGGATACTTAAAATTTTACGCTCGATCATTGGAAGAGATAGCGTGTGTAAATTTTTTCCGAGATCTGACAAAAGTTGATTTTTGATTTTTTGAGAATGTATTGGCCCGGAATCTTCGTCACCATTGAGGTGAATTTTTATTTCGGAAAATCTAAATCGCACAGTGCGACTCACATAAAATCCAAGACTCAAACTGACCAGTACAACACCTAGAAGAATCATGAGCGACTGATTACTATTCCACCACTTTTTAAGAGTGAAAAGCAGATTTTTCATTGACTTGCTCTTTGCCTTTCCATTGAGGATTTGAGTAGCACATCTAAAAATGTCGCGTAATCCAATCCTGCGGCCATCGCCGATTTTGGAACCAAGGATGTTTCGGTCATTCCAGGAAGGGTATTCATTTCTAAAACTTTTGGTCCATTTTTTCCCAGCATGATGTCAACTCGCCCATAGTCTAAACACGATAAACAGCGAAAAGTTTTTTCGGCCAGCGACTGACAAAGCAAAGTGTCATCCATACTGAGAGGAGCTGGACAAAAGTATTGGGTTTTTCCCACTGTGTATTTGCTAGAATAGTCGTAAAATTTTGAATCTGGGCGAATTTCTACCACCGGCAAGGCTTTGCCGTTAAGCACAGGAACAGTGAGCTCAGGACCTTCAATCCACTCTTCAATCAAAACGTCTTGGTCAAATTCTAAAACCAAATTCAGCAATCGATAAAACTCACTACGCGCAGAACTCCCTTTAAATGTTGTGCCACGAAATCTTTCAATACCAATTGTCGAACCTTCCCTTGCGGGTTTCAAATACCAGTCATTAGAAAAAAATTCACGACTCAAATTTCCCGAATTTTCCATATTTTGAAAAGAATCTAATCCCTTGATCGAGTACGAAAATGGAACTGGAATACCTGCAGCACTCATGAGCATTTTGCTTAGACCTTTATGAAAACTCAAGACGGATGCCTGGACGTCACTTCCTACGTAAGGAATTTTTAGAGATTCTAAAAATCCTTGAATCACTCCGTCTTCACCCCAAGTTCCATGCAAGCCCAAAAAAACGATGTCAGGGGGTTGTGCCCAGTTTAATGAATGAATCGCAGGCCCGGGCTGTACATCAAAGGCCTCAACCACATAACCTTTTGACTTAAGAGCTTTCGCAATTCCATTGCCCGACTTTATACTCACCTCACGTTCACGTGATGGGCCGCCAAAAAGCACCCAAACTTTGATATCGCTTGATTTCACGATTCCCCCTGTCTTTTTTTACTTTATCAGATTTTAATAGGCAGCCATGGATTTACCTACCTCGAATAAGCGCAGAATTTTTGTCGTTTTTCGCTTTTTCACAGTTTTTTTATTGGCCTCACTCAGCACAATCGCTTTTTCAAACGACGAATCGTCTAATGTATCTCGTTCGCATAAACCTATTAGTCTTCAGGTGGGCCTAGGCAATCCAGCGCCTGCATACCTGGGAGTCAGTGTCGGTTGGCAAATGAGGCCCGATCTTCAATTATTTTTCAGTCATGGTAAATTTTGGAGCGAAGATTTGAATCTCTATTCTAGTGAAGCGGCCCTAAGGATTTATCTCCTCGAAACCCAATTGAGTCCTGTCATGGGTGGTGGGATAAACTCGCTCATCTTTAAAGGTCAGGGCAATATTCAAACATTGTCGGAAAGCACACTTCTACTCTCCATATTTCTTGGACTCGATTGGGCGTTGCACAATGGATTTCGAGCCACAGCTGGTGTAAATTTTCACGTTCCGTTAAGACTTAATTTTCCGACCCTATGCTTAGGATGGAGTTTTTAAAATGTTAAACGAAAAAAATGTCAGTGAACAAATGTGGTTTCAAAAAATGAAAACACTTTTGGCAATTCTTTTGGGACTCAACGTCGCAGGGTGGGCAAATGCGTTTTATGCTCTTTGGCATCGTCAAAATCTTTTTGTAAATGGTTTGAGTGAAAAATCTTTTTGCAATGTCAATGACTTTATTGATTGCGATTCAGTAGCCTTTTCTAAATTTAGTGCTTTTCTAAACTTTCCAGTAGCGGCATGGGGAATGTTGTTTTACGCCGTGACTATTTTTCTTGCGCTAAGTATGTATTTTGCCCTTCAAGATGCTCGCAAAGAATCCGCACTAAAAAAGGTGAAGATCTTTTTCTATTCTCAAATCGCTTCACTCGTCGTCACACTTTTACTCGCCGGAATCAGCCTCTTTAAACTCAACACTCTTTGCATCATTTGCCTTGTCACCTATCTTATCAATATCGGAATTTTTTTAGTCACCCTAAAGCTTAATTCGGTAGCGTCAACAGACTCAAAGAGCGATCAACTTTTGATTCCACAAGTGGGGGGAATGTTTATTGGAGGAATCGCTTTAATCTTAGGTCTTCATTTGCTCATGCCAACGCTGGTAACAACAATGGCGAACAAATCCCAATTAGATGAATCCGTCATCAATGGTGTTATGCAAAAGTTTTTATCCCAACAACCATTTGCATTTTCTTTGGATCAAGGTCCAAGCTTTGGACCTAAAGATGCGCCCATTGTGGTGGTTGAGTTTAGCGATTATCAGTGTCCTTATTGTGCGCTCTCTGCTCGAACAATCCCCACATTAATTAAAGCTTATGGAGATAAAGTTCGTTATGTTTACAAATTCTATCCTCTTGATTCGGCGTGCAACCCAAAAATGGATCGCGCGGCTCATCCTTTAGCCTGCCGTGCAGCAAAAGTGTCTTATTGTCTTTTCAAAGAAAAGGGGAGCGATGCCTTTTATAAGTTTAAGAGTGAAACTTTTGAAAAACAGGCAGACATGACTCCTGAATCTTTAGTTGCGTCTGCTAAGGGTCTCGGCGCTAATGAAGAAACTTTAAAAAAGTGTCTGGACGATGCCAGCACACATCAATATGTCCTCGATAATGTGAATGAGGGGGTCTCTGCAAAAGTAGAAGGAACACCCGCAATATATGTCAACGGTAGGATAGTGGAAACTGGACCCAACCCTCAGGTGTTAGTGCGCGTTTTTGATGCAGTACTTAAATCATTAGGTCAGAATTAAGCGTTTCAATAATTTTGTTTTCCACTTCAACGCTACAAGATTCAAAAATAAAGTCCATTACACTTGCGCTTTGATTGAATTCGATAACTTTTAAACCGCAGCCTTCTATGCATTTACCGATTTTGTTTACGATTGCTGGATCTCGGGTAAGTCCAACTCCAAGAATAGAAATACGGGTGAGGGGCGAGTATTCCTCAATAATTTTTTGTCCTGTTAGCGCTTCCCGTTGCTTGAGATCAAACAAAATATGAAGTGCTTGGTCTCGTAACTTCCACTTTTTTGGAAACAATCCTTTATGAGTCATCTGCGATAGAAATGTTTCAACAAAATCCAGTTTCTCCATTCCCGAAAGAACCACACTGCACAAAGAATTTTGAATTGAGATATTTAGAACTTTCGAACTTTCTAACATGATTTGATCTCCCTCTGTAACTAAAGTTCCCGACAGCTTCGCGTATGCGAACTGTGGATCGTCCAAAAAACTACTCGCTACACGAATGGGCATTTTGTTTTTCCATGCAAGCTCGACACATCTTGGATCTAACACTTGTGCCCCCCTCGCCGCCGCCTCAAGCGCAAGTTCCCAAGAAATCACATCAATTCTTTTCGCTACCTTCACTCGTCTAGGGTCAACATTGAAGATGCCGTCAACATCAGTATAGATAATGACTTCTTTGGCTCGTAGTTGAATTGCCAGTGCAACTGCACTTGTATCACTTCCCCCGCGACCCAATGTGGTAATTTCTTTCTCGGTACTCACTCCCTGAAAGCCCGCGACGATAACAATTTTTCCTTCGCTTAGGTGGCGTTCAATTCGCATCGGTTTAATTTCTTGAATTTTTGCAACGCCAAACTCCGCGCTAGTGATGATCCCACTTTGAGAACCGGTCAGCGAAATTGCATTCAATCCTAAATCATTGAGTGCCATCGACACCAAGGCCATTGAAATTCTTTCACCGGTGCTTAAAAGCATATCCAACTCTCGCAGGTGACTTAACTGCGTGGCGGCTGGAGAAACTTTTTGGGCTAACTCAATCAATTCATCTGTAGAGTCGCCCATCGCACTTACAACCACCAAAATTTTGTCACCTAATTTGTGATGCGACTCAATAATTTTTGCAACTCGCCGAATTCGGTTAGGGCTTCCCACACTAGTACCGCCAAATTTAAGAACTCGCAGTGCTTTTTGAATAGTTTCTGCCATGGTTTTTAGGAATACAAAAGAAACGGCTCAGATTCATTTTTCCAATGCCTTTCATCAATCGAAAGCAAATGTTCAAGATCACCCGCTTGAGCGTGAGTGTCATCGACCCACTCTCGAACCTCAGTGCCTCCGTTGATAAGGTCGATAGGTAATCGCTCATGCTCATATTCATAAGGAGGCTGTCGCCAAGAAAAAATTTCTTTTTGGTGTGTAGCCAAGATTTTAAAAAATAAATTCATCAATCGATAGGGCTTAAATTTCTCGTGGTCATAAGTAGGATGATCCACGTGAATCTGAAATCCCGAACAAAGCTCTCCTTTATACTTATGAAAAGTTGGCTCAAAGTAACAAGGGCGCAGGGTCATCCCCGACATCCATTGAGGAGCAAAAGATTGCATTTCTTTAAGTATCATTTCCGGATTTATATGAGGTGCGCCAAAAATTTGTAAGGGGCGCGTTGTGCCACGGCCTTCTGACAAATTTGTTCCTTCCAGCATCACCGTGCCAGCGTAGGCACGCGCAGTACAAAGAGTGGGCATGTTAGGGCTGGGATTTACCCAAGACAACTCATGTGTTGGCCATCCATATCCTGGTGATTCGTTTATGGAATAGTTTTCCATTTTTATCACTCGATAGGGAAAATCGAACCTATAACAGTGCATCATCCATGATCCAATTTCACCGAGGGTCATTCCGTGCCTCATCGGCACTGGCCCCATACCCACAAATGATTCCCAGCCCTTTGTGAGAATTGTTCCTTCAATCGGCCTGCCCGCTGGATTTGGTCGATCTAATACCCAAATCTCTTTTCTAAGTTTTTGCGCTTCCTCTAATATATAGAAGAGCGTTGTAAGATAAGTATAGATTCGGCAGCCTACGTCTTGAAGATCTACAAGCAAGACATCAAATCGTTGCATCATTTCAGGCGTTGGTCTTCTGACACTTCCATACAAACTTAAAACGGGAACTTGTGTTTGTGGATCCAAATAGTCATCGCTCTCGATCATGTTGTCTTGCTTTTCCCCACGCATTCCATGTTGAGGTCCGAAGGCGCAAGTCAGGGAAATTTTATTTCTTAAAAGAGCATCTATTGTATGTTCGAGTTGTGAAGTTACCGAAGCGGGATGCGCCAACAAAGCAACACGTTTTGTCTTCAATTCATCAATGAGTTTTTGTTGATCTAGTAATACGTCAATTCCCAGTCGCATAACAAAAACTTTACTCCCTCTTGTGCATTTTCGAAAACCCAATAAACTAAAAATAAGGTGGGAATTTTTTCGCGTCGAAATTTATCTTCTCGAAACTCAGAGCGCGCGCTCTGGGCCTCACTCGTATTTTCATTTGTAGGTGGACTTTCGGCTTGTTCGTCAACCGTTCCTGATTCCGAAATCCCAGATGCGTCGCAGACTACAGAAGTGAATGAAGGAATGAACACCACGGAAACTTCTTCAGTGTCTGAAGAAAATTCTAGTAATTCAAATAAAGTTTCTTCTGGGATTGATTCCAGATTTGGAACTCGCAAAGCACCTGAAGTTCGGGAAAAGCCTTTTCAAGCAGACGACCAGTGGATGAACGCTTTTTACTTTGTGAGATCTCCAAACGAAAATTGGGAATCCTTAAGTCAAATGATTTACGGTCGTCCTGATCGCGGCGACATTTTGGCTTCATGGAATAACAAAGGCACCTTAGCTGTTGGTCGCGTAATTTATTATAATTCTGCTGCACGCCCTACGGACCAAAGCAGTATGAAAGTTTTTGCAGAAGACTTTGGAATTGGGCTTCAGCAAGTAGAAGTCAAAGTAGGAGAGAGTCTCTCTCAAATTGCTCAATCACTTTACGGTTCTCCAATGTCGTGGAAAGAAATCGCGGCTTTAAACCCAGATTTGAACAATCCGGATATTCTTCGAATTGGTCAAAAGCTAGTTGTGCAACCCGCTCAAATGGATACCAAAGGGGCAATTGATCAACTTGTTACAGCTGCAAAACAAAACGGCACCGAGTCTCCAACAAGTACCGCTTCAGAGGCTCCTGCTGGAGACACTGAAACTGCAGCAGCCAGTGATGATGCTGAGATGGCAGCTCTAGACAAAGAACCTGTCGAGGCAGTGACCGAACAAAGCAGTAATTCAGAAGGCTCTTCAAGCAATCTTTTGATGATGGTCGGAGCAGGCATATTAGTAGTTGGCTTGATCGCACTTCTTGTTAGACGACGCATTCTCGCAAAGCGAGCTTCTGGTATTGGTGGTACTGAAACTTGGGATGAAAACGGCAACGTGACCAAGTTGACCCGACCTAAAACTGGATTTTAAACTCCAATCAAGTTATTCAAAAAGACTGGCCAAACTGACAAACCAAACTATCCAATTTGCATACGATCAATTAGTGCAGTTTGAGTAAATTGATTAGCGCATTTGTGAACAACTCAACTTGATCAGCATGCACCCAATGTCCACTACCTTCAATATATTGCACTCTGGTCACTTTACCCGCTCGTCTTTCAACGCATTCCTTAATTCTCTCTTCTGGAACAAACGATGAAACGGATCCCATAAGCATTTCAATTGGACCTTGATAGTTCTCCCAAGCTTCCCACATCGATTGATTGCGGGAATCCTCTAAAAGTTTAAACATCTTTTTACGATCAATCTTCCAAGAATAAAGGCCATTCTTCTCTTGAATGTTTGTCAAAAGAAAACCCGGCATCTTTGATTCAAAACCCCAAACCTTTTGAAAAGTTTCTTTTGCATTTAATCGAGAACTATAAACTTCAGGTAACTCATGAAAGATTGTTCTTAAGTCTTCAAAACCACGATCACTTAAGACGGGACTGGAATCTTCTACAATGAGTGTTTTAATGATTTTCTCGTATCCCAATTTTTCGGTAATTCTCAATAATGGCCTCAGCCCAAAACTGTGTCCCACCGCTACAAATGGCGTTTTGGGAACTTCATTTAAAAGATCTAAACAAATTTCCTCAATTGAAAACTTTGAATAAGCACTGAGATCATATTTTTTACCGTGACCAAGTAGGTCAACGGCCGTAAACTTCCAATCGCCCGTCAATATTTTATCCGCCTGAGCTTTCTCCAATAGCCTTTTTACAGGTAACCAGTTGAGAGAGTTCCCTAAAAATCCGTGAACCATTAATAGATGTTTTTCGGAGTTCATTTTGCTTCCGGATTTTTTTTATCGATGGCTCGAATCAAGGAATCTGAAGTTCCTTCTTTGCTAGAATTTTGGGATTCAAAGTATTTCAAGGTTTGAGATCGGAGAAATGATTTCATCTGATCTCTGTTCTCAGACTTCCATTTTTCCAAAACAGGGCCTTCTTGAACTTGCACAAACGGACTAGAAACGCCAATCTTTTGACTCTTCAGAGAAGGCGATTCTTGAAAACTCTCGGACGAGCTTTTACCCAAAAGTCGAGACCTAAAAAACTCTTCCCAATCCACTAGAACTTTTAATGCAAACAAACTTTGCAATCCAAGTCCTTCAGTATTTCCCATTGAGTTAAAATACACTTCAAAATTTCCATTCAAATTTTCAAAATCTTCAAACAAAGATTTCGGTACAACGCGACACTTATTGGCGACAAAATTTTGGCGGCAAAGTTCGGCCAGCCAGTTTTTAAACTCAGTTTTAGAAAAATCTAAAACTGTGGTTCTCCCTTGAAGCTTTAAGCCTTCTTCTTCATCCCAAAAAATCGAGAAAATTTGTCGTTTTTTATGATTCGGCAACTTTGCTTCTAAAAATGCTTTCTGTGGCAGACCCTGACCTAACAACAAGAAATCCACTTCTCTTCCATTGAGTATCTGAATCTCTTCTTTTGCTTCTTCAAGAGTTTTCAAATTTTTATAACTCACGTGTGCGGGAAAATTGGGCGAAAACGAATTCTCACTTGGCTCCATCCATTGTTTCTCTAGACTCAAATTTTGATCTCGAAGAATGAAGATTTGAGGTAACACGCCGCTCCCTTCCGCAGGCAGTTTTTTAGAATCGTCACTCACTTTTTTGTTTGAATCTGTGCACGAACTGAGAATTAAACAAACAAAAACTGCAGCGTAAACTCTTAGGAAAAATTGATACATATATCTCCCGTACTCCATTCCACAACATGACTTGAAAACAACTCAGCTTCGTTCTTTGAGTGAGTTACCAACAAACTTGGAATGGGTTTCTTTTCTATCAATTCAATTAACAGGGTCATCACTTCCAATTTTAAAGTTTCATCCAGTGTGCTGAAAGGTTCATCTAAAAGTAAAAAATCAGGTTCGCACAATAACGTTCGCGCTATTGAAACCCTGCTTCGTTCCCCACCGCTGAGATCTAAAGTGGACCTACTTTCAAATCCCTTTAGCGAAACTCGGTCTAAAAATTCTAATGCGCGGCTTTTCATGAGTTCTTCCGAAAAAGTAGGGAAAAAATTTCTCATTCCAAAAGTCATATTTTCGAGAACCGAAAGATGCTCAAACAGCGGAGAACCTTGGAAAACAAATCCACATCGCCTTTCATGAGGCAAGAGATGGCTGATATTGCGATTGCCTAAACTCAAAGTTCCGCTTTGTAAAGGATGTAAACCCGCAAGGACTCGCAAAAAAGTGGTCTTTCCACAACCCGAAGGTCCTCTCAATGAATAGCGCTTTAAACCTAACTCGCCGCGTGCCCTACGCGATCCCTTTGAACTTATGCTGAAGCACAGGTCCTGCATTTTTAATACTGGCTCTATCATTTGAGTTTATTTCCCACTCTCGAAAAATATCTGCCAAGAATGCTCAGCAAAATTCCAAAAACAAAAGTCATCAGTAAGGACCACGACACACCAAAAAAGTCATAGCGACTAGCAGTTTGGCGCGACAAGGTAGCCAAAACTTCCCACCTAGGTGCAAAAAGATCAAACAAAATGATTTCCCCAAAACTCAATAAGGCAACAGTATAGAATATTCGATACTCCAAATCTCTAAACAGCGGTGTAAAAATCTTAGAAGGTATTTGCTTCGGAGAAAGACCAAGGACTAGTGACGATTCAATCAATTCTCTAGGCAGCTGGACCTTTCGCTCTTCTATCCAAAAAGCAATCAGTGGCCACTGCAATGCCACCAAAAGTACACTTAACAATAAAAACTGAAGCAAGGCAGAGTCAATATCAAAAGCCGCAATGGGGCTTGCAAGCCAAAACAAAACCAATTGCATTGGACTAAAAACTATCCAATGCATCATGACTTGATTGTAAGAACTTCGTGACCGCAGCAAACCACGGTATACAAGGACTGCAAGCATGCCCGCAAATAATGCAATACCAAAACTTCGAAGCGTCGCCTGAAACCATAAAATATCTACACTTTTTTGTTTCAAGAGCATTTCTTCAAACATTCGCCAGAGTGGTAAAAACAGAAAACTTAAAGCGGGCAACGAAAAAAGTGGTAGCAATACTAAACTCCAAACTGGAGCATTTTTAAAAAGTGCGAAATCGCTTCCCAAATTCCACTGACCGAAATTAAAATGCTCTTTGGGTTTCAAATATTTTCGAAACAGTAAAAATAGAATTGAGTAAAATACAAAGACCCAAAGAAACACAAATCTCAAACGCTCGGGATTGGGATCAGAACTTGCAAAATAAAACAACAAAACTTCAGGCGTTGCAATTTGCGGATCCGCCCCCAAAATGAGAACCGTCGAAAAAGCGACGCAAGAATACAAAAAGACCGGTACGATTATAGAAAAAAACTGAGGCGCTAAAATTCGAGGCATTAAAGTCACTATCGATCGCAGAGGACTCATTCCCAACATCCATGCATTTTCTAAATCTTGTTTGCCTGTTTTAGAAAGCCAAGCAGTGAGCAAATAAAAAACCTGAATGCTGACATACAAAAAATTCATAAAAATATGAGCCCAGACGATTGCCCAAAGACCCTGCGAAGGTATAGCCGGAAAAGCACGAGCAGCTAGTAAAACAAACATTGCAACCGAAACCCCGGGTAATGTGTAACAATAATTTCCCAAGAGCCTAAAAAATTTTACCCATTGGTGTTTATGAGAAAAATCAAAAAAAGCTAGAAAAAATCCAAATCCCAAACCCAAAACTCCAGAGCCCAAACTGGAAAGCAACGCCTGGATGAAAGTCGACTGCAACACCCGAAAAATCGGTCGGAGAAGTTGGCTTTGCCAAAGGGGAAAACTTCTGGCTTCTTCGCTCAAAAAACTTTCAAAAAGAAAAAAATACGCTGGTATGAAAAATATCGCAATAAACAGAAGCAACAGGAGTTTTGAAAGCTTTTTAGATCCGCTTTGAGCAACTAAAGAGTCCACTCGTCGATCCACTTTTGAATATCACTCGCGTTCCAAGATCCCGATTTTTCCAATCGTTTAACTTTTGGAATTTTTGAATAACACTCTGGAACTGAAACATCTTTCTTTACCGGAAACATCCATTGCGTCGTGTAAATTTTTTCTTGAATCAAGTCATCTTCAAAGAGCACTTTTTCAAAAATACCAATCAGGTTTTTATAAAAAATTTCACTCTTTGCTTGAGGCAAAAGCACTCGCGCCAACCATTCACGTTGAACAGGATAACCTTCTTCAAGTACTAATGCCTGATAACGGGGCGTTTCGTTGTTTTTTCCCGTGCATCGATGATAAGCTTCACTACTTAAATAGCTCCAGACAAAACTTGCCTCACCTTGGTTGAAAGCTGAGTAACTGGATGTCCAAGAAGGGAAACTTCTTTTAACAAGATTTTTTGCTTCCAACGTCGAAACTAAATTCCATTCAAAAATACTTCGTATCCAGCCGATTCCAGGGGTGGAACTCCGAGGATCTTGAACAAGTAGTGATTTGGGGAATTTTGTCACTAACTCTTTCCAAGATTTTGGCCTTTGGGAATCGTTAACTTTTAACGTATCCACCATGATGGCGTAGGGGCTTTCATCAAAAACTTTCCCCTCGGCCACCAGTTTTTCCGTCAGCGCTTGAGCATACGAATCGTCATCAAGGCCAATCACCATTTGGTAAGCGACATTTTTTTTACGGCGCGCAGATTGCCGCATTTGTCCCAAAAGCCCACTCAATTCTTGCGCTTTTACAAATTCCAGTTTGCAACTTAATTTTGGATATTCTTTTTTGCATAGTTCTTGGAAACGAATTTCTAAATGTGGCGCAAGTCCATGTTTCCCCAGGAGAGACTCATAAGTTAAAATTCTTAACTGCGCTTTTGATTCACTCCGTAGGAAAATTCCCTCGAGGAAAAGAAGAAAAACAATAAGCATCCACCGATGCGACTTAAAAATTAGCACTTCCACTAAACACCTTCTTGCGAAGTTGCGAGATTTTTTTTAGGGCGATTTTTACGTCGCCAAAATATAATTGCAAGAAGTCCAACCACCGCGACAACGATTCCTACAATCAACTTTGTGCGACCTAGAGTCCCCTGAAGTTCTCCTAGATTCTCCGCATATTTTTGGTGAGCCCAATGTCCAATCCAAACAAAAAATGGAGCGCTTACCAGAGCAGCGAGACCATCCATAAAGAAAAAATGGAATACGCGAAAACGCAAAATTCCTGCGGAAAAAAAGATGGGTGCTCGTAAACCAGGGAGAAAGCGACCTACAAAAATCACGCCGCTTCCATACTTTGTAAAATAACTTTCGGCTTTGCCCAAACTCTCTTCTTTAATAAAAAATCGACCAACTTTGGTTTGTAAAACTCCACGCCCAAAATATCTTCCCACTGAATAAACAATTCCATCTCCGAGCAAAATCCCTACATACATTACGACGATGACTTTCATGAGAGGAATGGAATTCTCGGCGCCTAAAAAACCCGCCGCCAGCAAAACAATGTCTTCAGGAACAGGGAGGCCTAATCCGCAAAGTAAAAGCATCCCAAACGGACCCCACAATGCAGACGAACCGCTTAAAGATTGAAGGACAGTTTCTAGGTTCATAAAATGAACCTGTTGTTATACACGACCCTTTGCTTTTCGGCGTTGGAGACTACGTATAAAAAATCCGATAAGGTACATCGTGCTAAAAAGGAGAAGCGAATTTCCACCCAAAGGCCCATTTCCATTGGAAGAACCACCAGTTGACATGGGATGCAGAGCTCCACAACCTCCGCCACCACTACTCTTGGAAGGTGCTGTAGTGGAGGCGCTTGATTGGTAAGTGTAATAAGGTTCCCCTTCAACTGGCGGTTTTTCGCCACGCGTATCAATATTTTGAGCTTCTTCAAAGGCCTTTGCGGCAGATACCATTCCTTTGCTCGACACGTTTGACGCAACATTGGCTCCAACATTTCGCGTTTCGGCTGTTTCCATTAGCAATTTTTTTACTTCATAAGATGTTAAACCAGGATTTAATGCACGCACCACTCCCGCGATACCTGCTACGACCGGCGCTGCCATTGAAGTGCCTTTTTTACGAGTGTAAATCGATCCATTCGAATCCATGAGTCTGGCATTTGCGCTAGAAACTCCATCAGAATTTCCATTTTGATCTTTAAATCCACCGGGAGCTGCAATGTGTACTGAGTTCGCACCGTAATTTGAAAAATCCGAGATCGAAGGATTGCTTGCCAGCGAACCACCGGTTTCGGATCCAGAGCGGTACTCAGCGGTCACCGAGGCAACACTGATTATTGAGGGGACATTCATAGAACTTGGAAAATAGGGAATAAGATCATTGTTGTTTGCGCCAAATCGCTCGGCATTTCCCGCGGCAATCGTGATAAGCATGTCGTGCACTTCGTAAGCTTCTTTAAAAGCATCATACAAAGATTCCGTAAAAGCTTCGGTGCCTTTAGCGCCCCAGCTACAATTTACAACCTTGGCTCCTCGAGTGGCAGCATATTCCAGTGCCGCTATTGCACCCGAAGTCGAGCCTACTTGGCTTTCATTTATAAAGCGTATTGGCAAAATCTGAACCCGTTGCGGTGCCGACGTTCCAGTACCCAGTGAAGCTATGGCTTGGTCACGAATGGACTTAATCGTGCCTGCCACATGAGTGCCATGATCGGTTCCGTTATCGGAAGGGTCGCCAGAAACTTCTAAAGCACCGGCCGAATTAACAGTGAACGAAGCTCCATAAATATCATCAATCACTCCGTTACCATCATTATCTACATTGGTTTGGCCCGAAAATTCTTGAGAATTTCTTGCGATTGCGTGTTTAAGAAAGGGATGCGCAACCATCGCGCCCGTATCGATGACAGCAACTATTGTAGGAGTGTTTCCGACATATTCAATGTCTGCAGCGGGAGAACCGGCTTCCATCCCAAGGACATCTCTTAACCATGGAGACAGCGAAAACGAAGAGGGTGAAGGATTTGTAATGCAGTTTCTGGTGCCCGTGCGCGAAAAACTGGAATCGCACGAGTTACCCGAAGCACCTGTAACATTCGCGCTGTTGACTTGGAAAAGATAGTCTTCTTCAAAATATTTGACGTAGGGATGTTGAGCGAGAGCAGATTCCAAAAGCCCATCGTTTGCACTACTTTCGACAATCAACATTCCAAATTTTTTGGCTTTAAAGACAGAGCGGCTCCCCGGCACGTTGAGGTCGACTTCTTTTGCGACCGAAGACAAATTTGAGCTTCTAACGGCCATTAAAGCTCGAGTGCTTTGGCCAGCGTATCCGCTAGCTCCAATTTTTACGATGTAACGCTTTGCACGTGCGAACGATGGTGAATTTGCGCCCAACAAAATACAAATATGAAGAAGAAACTGCGCACGGCGTCTAAATTTTTTGGCCAAGCTTCCTCCCCCCAGAGTTGTCCACTTAAGGACCTTTACAACCTAGCTTTCATTAGACACCATTTCGGTGTTAGAGGGTTATCACTTGAATTCTTAAAAATGCGAACATTATATATCTACATGAATTTGCTTAAGTATAAAATTCGCACCACTGTGTAATTAATTTGACGCTGATCGCATAGCGAATTGAAAGTTATTCACAATATTGTGGATAAGTATTTCCTTGACTAAAGGTGTCGGCAACGCAAAACACATTTCTCCCTATGAATTCAAATAAAAAGCCCCAAGCCGCATCACATATGTTTTGGTTTTTTTTACTGCCCTGTTTGGCTTTTATGGGCTGGTCCATGTTCAAACTTTTTCAAGGTATGAAAAGTAGTCCTGCCCAAAACACCCTCCCATTGGTTGAGCAAGTTAAAAGAATTCAAAGCGCCAAAAGTCCAGGTGATCGCTGGCAAAATGCTTATACGCTTTCAAAAGACATTCAAAAACTTCTTCATGCTGAGGGAATTAACTCTCTTTCTACTCAAGACCGAAATCAACTTTTCTCGGAACTCGGAACATTGTTGGAAAAGAATTCAGACGACCTCAGACTAAAACGATATTTAATTCTCACTTTGGGTCAAATGTTAAGCGCAGACGCATTGCCAATTCTCGAAAAGCATTTAGACGATCGCGATAGCGAAATTAAATTTTTTGCCGCATGGGGCGTGATTGAAATCCTTTTAAAAAATCCCGCCCTCGTGACAGAAGCGCGTCTTAACAAAATTTCGTCTTGGCTTAATGATAAAGATTCCTCTCTGCAAAAAGTCACTGCTAGCTTTTTGGTTCAGCAAAAAGACGAAAATTCCAAAGTCCTCGTTAGACAGCAACTTAAGTCGCCAGACTACGAAATTCGTTGGAATGCTGCGGTGGCATTGGCTTCTGTAGGCGATGCAACTTCTCGCGATATATTGATTGAAATTTTTGATCCTAAGAATTTGAAAAATGCTCAGTTTCAATCTTTAAAAGATCTTGAGCAACTTTTAGCTGCCGGCGTTTCCGCCGTACTCAAACTCAACGACCCTGAAGTCACAGAAAGCGTTCAAAAACTAAGAGACTTAGCAAAAGGGACCGATGCCGAATCCCAAGCCATTCGTCAGGGACTATCATCACTTCCACTTCGCCAAACTCAAACTTCGGATAAAGCAAAACTTTAAAAGATTGATCAAGATTCCCCAAGAAGAAGTGTCTAAAGTCTTTGCATTCCAAAAGCTTATAAAGCCCTGTTGATCTTAACAATTCTCAAAACACAATTCCAATAATACCGAAGCATATCAGGCTATTGACACATTGTGTTAAATTATCGTAAAATCTTAAGATGGAGCAATCTTTTAAGCAATTTTCGAGTCTTTATTTTGTCTGTTTTTTAGTCACGGTGGTTGCGAGCCGTGAGCCCATTCAGCGAAATGGATTTGCATCACACCAAGCGCGAATTGACTTTCAAGCAGCCCAGCGCCAACCCGCTTCAAGCTTAAAATCGGTTTGTGTGAGCGCCATCGAAAATTTTTTACAAAGCAAAACTTTTGCCGATGACTCGGCAGAAGCCATCTCTACAATTGTTAAGGCAAACGTCAAAGCAGTCAAAGCATTAGAAACGAGATTTCGAACCCGAAAGGGCTACTCGCTATTGTCTCCCTTCAATAAACTCCGAGATTGGAGTCGTTACAAACTCCAACGTCTTCACGGCCATCCCTATCCCATAATGGCAATTGATGAAGCCCCGCGTGCTTACGCTTGGGGAAAATATATTTTTAATCAGCTCGACGAAGAATCGATGGCACTTTTGGAAATCGAAAAAATCGCAGATGAACTTATTGCAGCGACTGTTCAAGTGAAGTCCTTCAACGAAGACATTCAAATCCTTGCAGATCGCGCAACCAACCTTGCCATACAAAAGCAAATTTTTCAGAACGAAGTTTCCAAACACAAACAAATGCCATTTGGAATAAAAGTTCGGCATCCAATTCTTGTGCGCAATGCTCAAGGTAAAATGGAAGAAAAAATGACCGAAAGCTATTTTGGTTCCATCGTGCAGTTTGAGTTAGAAATTCAAAAAATTAGTTCAGAGCTCTTCGGTTTACAAAAAGTTGCCAATGATCGTGGTTTCGAACAAGCCATTCTCATTAAAAAACTCGAAACATTTAGACACGAAGCAATCCGACATTCCACAATCAACGGAAAAGCCCCGCCAGACAACTTTAAAGCGATTATTGACGACATCACATCGCTTTACGAAAATGAATCCGCCAAACGAATCCACTCGGATTATAGCCCTCCCAGTTGGGTGTGGGACTTGCTCAAGTGGCGCCAACTCGGCTACGAGCTAAAATCCATCCTCGTAAAAGATTTTCCGAGGATCAAAGACGAAACAAAACTTGGAAATTATCTAAAATTTGTCACTACTAAACTAGATGACAACGAAAAACGAATTTTAGGATTACAAAATATCGGACAACTTGTCGGCTGGTACAAAAATACCAAATGGGCACGCTTGATCATTGCATTGGGAACCCCCTCTGCCGCAGGTGCCGTGGCCGGTGGTGACAAAGCTAAAGAATATACTGTGTCGATTTGGAATTTTTTGTGGGAAGACAAAAAGAGGCGCGAAGAATGTGCGACCAAAGAAAGCTCTGAGGATTTTGCAAAGTGCTCTATTGAATTTTTACAACAACGATTCCCTAAAAAAATCTTCGATGCCGAACATGCAAAAATTGATTTGATCACGATGAAACTCGAAATCACTGATGAAAAGGTTCAGAGAGAATTTGATAAAATTATGATTCGTCGAAATAAGTTTTTGATGGAAACTAAAGCCAAAGAACAATTTTCAACTCTGGCAAGCCAGGCACTAAAACTTCTTGATCGAAGTTCCGATGAATATCGCGAAAATCTTTTGGAAGAAAAAGACGAGCAAAAATTTCAAGAGCGACTACTCTCAAATAATCACAATGTGGGCTATTTGATTTACAAACATTTCTCGATGTATCGAAGGGGTGAGGTCCAATCTCTTGTAAATTCCATTGTGAAAGCAAAAAATGCAGAAGCTCGAGATGCTCTAGTTAAAGCTCTCAAAGAGCTCAAAGAAGGCGACAAAGAATTAGAAGCACTCGCAGCTGACCTTGAGCAAATCTTAAAAGAGCGCTCTGAGTTGTTAAAAGCCCAAGAACAAAATAAAGAAGCTGACAAGGCCATTGATTCTACAATCGAGAAAAGTATTGAAAAAGTTCCAGAAGAAACAACCGGCTCAAGTGACGAAGGCGCAATTGTGCCTCCGCCTTTATAGTGTGATTTTACAAACCCATTTTATCAGCAACAAATTCGGCGACATCTAAAACTTTAACTTTGTCGCCGACGCCATATCCATTCACGCCATCATTTAACATCACCTGACAGAACGGGCATCCCGCTGCAATAACTTCAGGCTTCAAAGTTAAAGCCTCATCAACTCGCTCTACGTTAATACGTTTACCGATGGTTTCTTCCATCCACATACGCGCGCCACCGGCACCACAGCAAAGTCCTTTGCTACGATTGCGTGGCATTTCTACCAGTTCTGCACCAAAGTGAGTAAGAACTTTTCGAGGTTCTTCATAGACTTCATTGTAACGACCTAAATAACAAGAATCGTGAAAGGAAACTCGAATTTTATCTGCGCCGTGCCCAGGCTCTGCAACCAACTTGCCTTGCTGAATAAGGTGATCAATAAAATCTGTGTGGTGCATCACAACATCTGCCTTAAAACCAAAATCAGGATAATCATTTTTTAAGGAGTTAAAGCAGTGCGGACAAGTTGCAAGAATTTTTTTAACTTTGTATTTGTTCAAAACTTCTATGTTTGCCGTGATCATGGTTTTTGCAAGATATTCGTTTCCAGCTCTTCGAGCTGTTTCACCGTTACAAAGTTCTTCTTTGCCTAAGATCGCAAAATCCACTCCTGCTTTTTTGAGAATTTTTGCAAACGAAGTAGAGATTTTTTTATTTCGATCATTAAAACTTCCCGCACATCCCACATAAAAAAGATATTCAGCATCAGGCTTTTCAGCGAAAGTCGGAACTGAAATCGCTTTGGCCCATTCATCGCGAGTATCGGCCGCCATTCCCCAAGGATTGGATTGGGTTTCCCAATTTCTCATCGTAACTTGGAGTTCTTCAGGCATACTGCCTTCCATTAAAACTAAATTTCGACGAAGATCGACAATTTTATCGACATGTTCAATCATGACGGGACAGGCTTCAACACATGCGCGGCAAGTGGTGCAGGCCCAAACAGTCTCGTGACTGATACCAGACTCTTGTGAAACTAGTGCTTGTGGAATTTCAGCATCTTTATTTGCAATGAGTGGCGTTCCTTGATTCTGCGCATACTGTCTTAAGTCGTAAATCAACTTCATCGGCTGAAGCGGTTTTCCAGTAATTGTTGTAGGACAAAATTCATTGCAGCGTCCGCAAGTTGTGCATGTATAGGCATCCAAAATATCTTTCCACGAAAAATGCTGAAGTTTTGAAACTCCAAACTGAGTTTGGCTTTCGTCCTCAAAATTAATCAGTGACAAGGATCCTTTGGGCTCAAGCCTTGAAAGTAAAATATTCGGAACGGCTGTCATGATGTGGAGATGTTTGGAATAGGGAATGTACATCAAAAATCCACCCACCGTGGCAATGTGTATCCCCCAAAAAAACCAACCCAAGGATGCCGCGGCTTCAGGCGACATTCCAAATGCACCAAGAGCTGCAGCCACCATCGAAGTGATGGGCCGACTTACCCCCATCATGTGGGGATCTTGCGCTAAATACAAACAGGCTAAGGCCAAAATATCGGCAGCCAAGTGTCCTCCCGTAAAGGACAAAACAATCAAACCATCTCTTTGGTGGCGGGGATCTTTGGACATTCTTGCAGGCTTTGTCCAAAGTCTTCTTGTTAAAAAATAAAGTACGGCGAGGACAACCACGGCATTTAAATGATCTTGAATGTAAACAAGTGGGGCATACAAAGGGCCAATGATCATGCTCAGGCTAAATCCATGAATGAGCCCTTCTAAAATATGTTCCGCAGACCCAATGGTGACCACGATAAATCCAAAGAACAGCATGATATGGGCAAGACCCGGTCCGGTGTCTTTGAACATCTTTCGTTGAAAAATATAATTTTGAATAAAAATTGAAACTCGCTCAGGCCACCTTTGGAAAAGGTTCTCATTTTTACCAAGTCGCACGAGCTGATAGATAAGCTTGAACTTAGGAAATGCGACAATTAACGGAATCACCACCACTGCCAAGGTAAAAAAGAATCTCAAATCCAATTGAAAATGCACGTTCACAACCTCCCCGATGACAAAAATTAAATCCTTCGTTAGAAGGCTACCATGGCAATCCTCGGATTTGAATTGTGCGTAAGATTTCTGTGGGGTTCCTTAATCATTCTTGCCTTTATTTCAAGAAAAGAGACTTCCGAGCGCTTTTTAAAGGTTGCATCCTATATTCTCCTTGGTTTTGGAGTTTGTGCAGGCGTCTTTTTATACTGGAGCTTTGAAAGCGCCAAAATTCCGACAGGCCTTAGTCCCAATCCGTTTCTTGCTCATCACGGCATACAAAGCGTCACATCAAAATTAATTACGCTTGGAAGCTTAGTTATAGGAGGCATGTTGTATTCCCGCACTTATTCGCGATTTGGGAGAATTGCTGGATTCTTATTATTTCTCTTATCTCCAATGTTTTTATTTGTTGATCAAAACTTTTCATATTTTTTTAATTTTACGCTTTCATCTTTGCTTCTAGGCTCAGTTTTTGGAGGCCAGTATTTAGGTCACTGGTATTTAAATGTTCCAGGCATGCACATTTCCGAACTCAAACGAGTGATTCAGATTCTGCAAATTGTGGTTCTCTCAAAAAGCCTCGAAATCGTTTGGAGTCTGTGGCAGTGGTCAAATTCGCTCACATCAAACATTGATCCTATGGGTCGGCCATTGGGCTTAAATCTAAGCTCCACGCAAAGTTTGTTAAAAATAAATTTCGAGAATAGCGATTTTGCGGTCGCGGGCTCAGCGTGGTTGGGGTTTGGAATTTTTGGAATTATATTAATGCTAGGAAGGATTCTCTGGGGTCTTATTGCACCGTTAATTCTGTCCTACATGGTTAAAAAAACTGTCGATATTCGTTCCACTCAATCAGCAACGGGTATTCTTTACGCTTTAAGTGTATCCGTATTGTTTGGCGAAGCTTGTGCCTTATACTTGTTTTATCAACTGGGAATCTTTTTATGAAAAAATTTCTTCAAACCGCTCAATGCCGCATTGATCTTTCCGGAGGAACTTTGGATTTATGGCCCTTGTACCTCTATGTGGGTGGCTTAGAGCTTGTGAATATGGCAATCAATGTGAGCGCCAAGGTGGAAGTGAATCGTTCTAAAAGAAAAAAATCCGAGCCGCAGTTTGAAGTGAAAAGTCTCGATTTAAACGCTCATCGCACTTATCGCACCTTTGAAGAACTTCAGGACTCCTTGCTTTTCTCCAGCTCCGAAAATCCTTTGCGTTGGATTAATCGCGTGATTTGCGATGTGTATCGAAATCAAAAGGCTAGCGATAAAATTTCCGTCGTGTGTTCTTCACAAGCGCCTCCTGGATCAGGCCTTGGCGGTTCCTCCGTCTTAGGTGTTGCTTTAATTCAAGCATTGTTAAAAAGTTGTGGTGAGCATAAAGCTAAAGGTCCTGAATATCTTTGGAAACTTCAAGAGCGCGTGCGAAATCTTGAAGCCATCGAAATCGAACGACCCGCGGGAGATCAAGATTATTTACCGGCTCTATTTGGTGGTCTTAACGTCATTCATCTCGATTCCAATCTTAGAAAAGTAGAAAAGCTCTCGCCAACGGTTGCCAAAAAAATTCAGAAGCGCATTGCAATCCTCTACACCGGAAAACCCCACCACTCAGGTATCAACAATTGGTCGATTTTTAAATCCTTTCATGATGGAGATTTAAAAGTTAAAAAAACGCTTCTCGAAATTTCTAAAGTTTCAAAGCAACTTTCTGCCCATTTGCGAAAAGGAAAAATTGATCAGTTAGATTCCCTTTTAAATCAAGAATGGGAACTCCGCAGAACATTAAGTCCTTTAGTGGATGCTCCTGTGTTGCAAGAGTCTTGGACTTTTGCGCAAAAACTTGGAGCCACTGCTCGAAAAGGTTGCGGGGCCGCGGGTGGCGGTTGCATTTTCTTTTATTTTCCTAATGAAAAACTTCAAAAAGTGGCGCTGAAAACAGCACTGCCTGAAAAAGATTGGGCCTGGATTGAGTGTTGACTCCAGCGCCGGAGTGAGAAAAATCCACAACAAAAGTGGAACCATAAATCCAATAAATTCAATCAATCCACTGCCGACGCCGGTACTATATCTTTGATTCTTAAAATCGCCGCACATTCAACACTCACTCTTCATTAAAATTTTGCTTTGCTTGTAACCAACAATCCCCCACAATTTCATGAGGAAGAGGGCAACTAAGTCGGAATCAAACCTTTTCATCTAATGGGGACCTCAACATGAAAACTAAGCCGAAATTTTTAGTGACCTATTCCCTTATTTTAGTGCTCGTGGGCCTTTCAATTCCTCTACAGGTTTTAAGTCTTGAAGAATTATTTTCAAAGAATGTTCTAGAAAATTTTCTCAATCTCAATCCTCTGAACATTGTTATCATTCTTCTTTGCCTACTCACCTCACTTGCAAGTTTTCGCGCTTCCCGAAATCTTAAGTGGCTCATTCCGTCACTCCTCATTTGCGTCGCCCTTAGCAACTTTAGCGTGCTTCAGCAAAATATTGGTTTTGATTCTCAACACATCGCCTGGGCCACAGCGGGATTTGCCATACTCCATCTCCCGCTAATGATGGGCGCAAACAAAGAAGTGATTTTAAATCCTCGATCGCGCTGGTGGCTGGTTCCGGCAAGACGGTCAATAGACGTTCCAGTATCTTTAAAAACTCCGCAAGGTTTAAAGTTTAATGGCCGCAGTTTCGATCTGTCTCAAGGGGGATTGTTTTTAAAAATCGATCCTGCAATTTTTCGATTTAAAAACACTTCATTTTTAGAAAATCTCATTCACGGACAAAAAATTGTTCTTAAGCTAAGCGTAGGGCGTTTTAAAGAAATCAACTGCCAAGCTCAAGTGGTCAGAATGAATGAGACAAAAGTTGGTCAATATCCCCCAGGTTTGGGAATTCGGTTTCTAGATCTCAGTGCTTCAACTAAAAAGGACCTACATAAAGTTTTAAATTCCTATTTATCACAGCCTAGCTATCTTAGGATGTAATAACATATTTTCCGGCCGTGTAGAATTTACGGAGAATCCATCTCATGCATTTCTTTAAGAGCATTTTCACACACAGGGCAAAAATTTACTGCTGAACTCATCACGCATCCCAAACCTGGAATGTGACTTTTTTCTGAACCCACACTTTCTGCATATCCGCCACGATAAGCGCCATATTGAGGATTTCGTGAATTCCAAAATGAGTTGGGTGTGGGGACAGGAGTTTGCGCGCCCACAAACTGTTTCCACTTTAGCTGGCTAGGGATATTTAAAAAAGTAATATTTTGCGACCAGGGCTCGTTAATCTGCGGAGCAAATTCGAGCTCTGTAGGCCCACCTTCTGAGTATTCTTCATTTAATCCCATAAAATGTCCAAACTCGTGCATCAGCAAATATGAAAAACTTGAGTTGTCCGAAGGAATTGCAGTGAGTTGTTTAAAATTTCCAACTCCCCAATAGTCGCTGCTTTTTACCAAAGCAATAGGATAGTCATAAGACCAAGCGGCCAGTGAGTTGCGATAGTGATCTTCATCTGTAGGATACACAATATGATACCAGCGACCTACATCCCACCAGTAAGGGTAATAAAGCGATAAAAAGCTATCCCGCTTTTTCACAGGCAAATCCAGCTTTCTGGGAGAACCTAGTCGTAATTTTGAAGGCGCAAAAACTGCAACAATTTGGAATCTTTCAAATTCAGGATACTTATTCTCTTTAAAAGCTGCTGGAACCTTTTGAGCATTTTTAAAAAACAATTCTTCTTCTTTATCCAAATATCCTTCAGCATAAATGGTCACTTGAAGAGGATTGGGGTGATGGGAGACTTGCAACTCTCGAACCTTGACACTTGGGATTGGAGTTTTTTCAATTTCAGCATCGCTAATTGTATTCTCTAAAACTTTTTCCATTACCCCACTGATGGGGTTTTCAACACTCATGTTGAAGTCGAAAGTTTTTTCTCCCGAATCAGGAAATCGAAAACTGATACCTTGAACCAATTTTCTAAAATTCGCGCCTGTGCCTATGGAATCATAAAAAATTGAAACATTCTGACCTTTAGAAGCAAGTGAGGCTTTAAAACTTCCATAGCGTGGAATTTTATGTGCCTTACTGACCAAAGCCTGAGTTCCCGAATTTTCGCGAAGCACTCGAGAAATTTTATAATTTTCGTTTTTTTGATCCCACTTTACTAAGACTCGAATCACCGGTAGTCCTTTAAAATCACTCAAACTTAATATTTTCAAACTCCGATTTTGAAGTTCAGGCTCACGCTGCCCAATAACTTTTGGATCAGGATAGGGACTTGCTTCAATTTTCTGAAGAATAAGAACGCAGAAAATTAAGAGAAAATTGAACCTTAGAAAGTCTCGAAAAAATAATTTTACTAACATCTCTCTATTAAAACTGAAGAAAGGGATTTTTCACAGCCTCTTCTTCAAGTCTTGTGATGGGTCCATGCCCCGCAATCACCAAGGTGTCGGGGTCACGTGTCATAATTTTTGATTGAATACTCTTTAAAATGAGTTTCGAATCCCCACCCCAAAGATCGGTTCGTCCTATTGAACGTCTAAACAAAGTATCACCCGTAAAAATAACTTTTTTGGCCTCTTGGTTACCAGCAAATATGGCGCGCGTTCCTTCAAGTTCCACTTGTTGGTTGAGAGACAAACAACATGAACCCGGAGTGTGGCCAGGGGTATGAATATTTTGAAATTTCATATCACCCACCATCCAATTTCCTTCTTTGATGCCTTCAAACTCTGGAGGCACCTCGAAAGGGTTAAGTCCCAACATTTTTGCTTGCACATTGATGTTCTCATAAAGCCATCTATCGCCCTCGTGCAGCAAAACTCGCGGAGCAGCAATTGCCAAAGTCTCGTTCCTTAATGTTAACGCATGCAAAAGTTCTCGAGTTGCCCCAATGTGATCAATGTGAGCGTGTGTGTGCCACAGGGCGTGAACTTTTAAATCTAGATTTTCAACACGTTCCCAAATTTCTAAAAACTCATCTCCAGGATCAACAACAATGGCATCTCGAGTAATGTCATTAAATACGATTGAACAATTACATTGAAACAAACCAACGGGAAAAGTGTGAACTTGCAAAGCCATAGCGCCAAAATATCGACATTCTAGGTCCTTGTCTTGGGATTAATGCAGAGTCCTGCTATTTTAAACCTCATGACTCCGCTTAAAAAAATCACTGCCCCCGAAATCAAGGCTCGTATTCAAAAAGAAGCTCCAAAAGATGCACTCTGGATTTTTGATTGCGATGGTACGCTTATCAAAGGAGATATTGCATCGATGACTGCGTGGGCACTCATTCGCTTTGGTATTGCCCATGCCGAACTTTTGCCAGATGAATATGAAGAGTTTCGAAAAACTCCCTTCGATTACTCCTCTTTTCGCTCGCTCAGAAAACTGGTTGGTGACAAAAAGGGAAGCAATTCGATTTACGAATGGGAAGCATTTTTACACGCTGGTGTTCCCGTTGCAACTAGCTATGACATGGCTAAGCTTGCAAGCGCTGAAGGATTTAAAATTGGAGCCATGGGGCTAACCGGGGCCGTAACTGACCTCGCAACGGCAAATGCTAAAAATGCCTGGATCGTCAGCGGAAGTCCCGAATTTTGTGTTTGGTCTATTGCAGACCAAGTTCAAATTCCTCATGAACGTGTGATTGGAACAAGACTTGAAACAGTGGACGGGATTCTTGCTCCGAGAATTATTGCCCCAGGGATTATTTGGGAAGAACTGAAAAGAACTGCGCTGCGTGATAAGGGGGTGCAAAGCCCTTATTTTGTAGCAGGCGATACCATTGGCGATTGGCAAATGATGGAAATGTCCACTCGTTGGTGTTGGGCATTGGTTTGGGACCATCATCGTCATCGCGGAGAAGAAATGCGCGAAGTCATGCAAACGCGAATTTTGAATCCCCATCAAAGGATCCTGCCAAAAGAACCAGGATTTTACTTGTTCGAGAGTACTCCCCAAAACTGGGTGATTGAGGTAAGACACGAAGGATGAAGGATAATTTTCAAAGCCTATTCGCTTCCATCAGAAGCAAACCGCTTTGGATTTTACTTGGACTTATCATTGTCGGCCTTTTGATTTCCGTTATACGAGTCCCCGTTTTTTCAAATGACCAATCAAGTTCGTCATTAAATTTTGAAATCAAAGACCTCCCCGCTCAACTTTCGTCCAGCTATCTTCGGATGTGGATCGCTTACATTTTTGCGCTACTTTTTTCAGCGACAATCGGTACACTTGCTGCCACCAACGAAGTCCGAGCAAAGTTTCTCATTCCCATGCTAGATATTTTGCAATCCGTCCCGGTCCTTGGGTTTTTTCCCACTGCCATCGCTTGGTTTATGAGTGGTAGCAGCGATGAGCAATTTAGTATTGAGTTGGCAGCTATCTTTCTCATTTTTACTTCTCAAACATGGAACCTCGCCTTTGGAGTTTATGATGGTATAAAATCGATTCCATCTGAAACTCTATATTCAATGAAAAGTCTAGGTCTGGGTCCCCTCGCGCTTTTTAGACGACTTTACTTACCATCTGTCCTTCCAAGAATTGTCGACAATTCCGTCGTGTCGTGGGCTAACGGTTGGTACTTCTTGATGGCTTGTGAAATTATTTCGCTAGGCCCTCGTGAATTTCGACTTCCCGGCTTGGGCTCATTTATGCATTTTGCAATCGAGAATCATGACTGGACTAAACTTTTCGTCGGACTGGCATCGTTGGTTTCTTTGATCCTTCTTCAAGATTTTTTACTTTGGAAACCCTTAGGTGTTTTTGCAGATAATTATCGTTTCAATGAAAGTAAATCAGAAACGACAATTTCTCACTCAGGACACAAAATTTTAAATTCCTACAAAAATGCAAGAATTTTTACGCCCATTCATTTTGTTCTCGATTCTTTTTATAGGCTTTGGATGCAGATAGAAAAATTTCTCGAAAAACCTACCGAAAAAGGCGTCAGTCCAAGCCCACTTTGGTCTTGGTTCAATAGAGCTAGCTTAGCTATTCTTTGGGGCGTACTCATAGCCGGAGCAATTTATGCAACACTTGCCCTCATTGAAGCGTTTGTTCCTCCTTATGAAGTGGCACCTTGGAAAATTGGACTCGCGGTTTTGGTTTCAACAGCCAGAATTCTTTTAGCCTATGTGGTGTGTTTAGCGTGGATTATTCCGTTGGTTTATTTTGTCAATCAACATCCTTCTATCAGCCGAACTTTTAGCTCACTTGCTCAGGTCTTTGCTTCTATTCCCGCGGCAGCGTTGTTCCCGTTAATTTCAATTATCGCTCTAAATGTATTTCATCAAAAAGAACTTGCGGTTCTTTTACTCTTGCTGACGGGAATGCAATGGTATCTTCTTTTTGGGGCTTTGAGTGGGGCAAATTCTCTTCCTAACGAAATCAAAGAATCAGCAATTGCTCTTGGGGTTAAAAAGAAACTTTATTTAAAAAGGGTTTTCATTCCTTCCATGCTTCCTACTTTAGTCACTGCCTCCATCACTGCCATCGGAGGCGGATGGAACGCTCTCATTGTTTCCGAATATTTTATTTTTGATGGCAATGTGAATAAAGTTTTTGGTGTGGGAAGTTTGCTAGCGCAAGCCACGTATGAAACAGGTAGCGAAAAACTGATGACCTTAAGTTTATTTTTTATGGTGACTTTTATTCTCGCCGTTAATCGATTTTTTTGGCAGCGCCTTTATCGCTCGATTCACCAGAGGTATAAATTAGATGCTTGAAAATAAAACAAACCCCATCATGGATTTAAGGTCTTTGTACAAAACCTATCGCCATAAAGACACCGATTACCTTGCGGTAGAAAATATCAGCCTCACAATTTATGAAGGCGAATTTTTAGCAATTGTTGGACCTTCAGGATCCGGTAAAAGCACACTTTTAAGAATGATGAATGGTCTCAGTCCTCCAACAAAGGGCGAGGTTCATTACAAGAATGCCTTGCAGAATGATATCAATCTTGAGTGCGGAATGGTGTTTCAAGCTTTTGCTCTACTTCCGTGGATGACTGTTCATGAAAATATCGAGCTGGGCTTGGAGGCGCGAGGAATTGGTACGGCTCAGGCCAAAAAGAAAGCCGATTACTATATTGATAAAGTGGGTCTAGACGGAAACGAAGACGCCTATCCCCGAGAGCTCTCTGGAGGAATGAAACAACGAGTGGGTATTGCCCGAGCACTTGCCATTGAACCCGAAATTCTGCTTATGGACGAACCTTTCTCTCAACTGGATCCACTAACATCGATCAACTTGCGCGAAGAAGTTTTGGATATTTGGAATGATCCCAATTTGCGAGTGAATACGGTGGTTATGGTTACCCATTCTATTGAAGAAGCCGTCGAGATGGCAGATAGAGTAGTGGTTATGGGCTCAAAACCAGGGAAAATTTTAAGGGTCATCACCATCCCCCTTGCCCGACCGCGAGATAAAAATTCCGAAGAATTTCATAATCTTGTTGGAGAAATCTTTAGTTTGATCACATAAATTTGTTTTTATGCTATGAATGTAAGGGTTATTTAATTTTATGCAAAGTGACAGTAGTAGTTCATCCAATCCTCCATCCAACAACCCAGGAACTCCTGTTCTTTTCCCTATTCCGCAAGCAGGTATCTCAGAAGTTTTAGGACTGCTTGAAATTCTTGATGATCGAAAGGGTAAAGAAAAAGTTTATACGCTCGCTCGAGATTTAAATTTTGATTTTTCAAAACTGCTTCTAGTCATTAAAGCCGCAGAAATGTTTGATTTTGTCTACACCCCAGGAACAGACGTCGTGTTAAAAGCCCTTGGTAAAAAAGTCATCGAAATTGACATGAATGCCAAAAAGAAAATTGTTCTCAATCAGCTTCGTAAGATTCCTCTTTTCCAACATTTCAAAAGTCATCTTTTAACGCATGACGATAAGCGTATGAGTAAAAAAGACTTTTTAGAAATCTGCGCTGAAGCTTTGCCAAAAGAAATCCCAGATCACGTTTTTGACACTGCGATTAATTGGGGACGCTATGCAGAATTTTTGGGCTACTCCTCTGACGACGACTTTGTTTATCTGGATCAAGGTTAAAAATTAGTTTAGTTCCATAGTCTAAAGTTTCTCAAAATTCCTGTAGAATAAATCTTGGGGGATCGGGAAAATGGGACGGGCAAATGAAACAATATCACGACCTCTTACGACTAGTTTTAGATAACGGTGCTGATAAAGACGATCGCACAGGAACTGGGACTCTCAGTATTTTTGGACATCAGATGCGTTTTGATTTGAAGGCAGGATTCCCACTTGTCACTACAAAAAAACTTCACTTAAAATCTGTGGTTCATGAACTTCTTTGGTTTCTCTCAGGAAATACAAATATCAATTACCTCAAAGAAAATGGTGTGTCGATTTGGGATGAATGGGCTGATCAAAATGGAGAACTAGGCCCAGTGTACGGGCATCAGTGGAGAAGTTGGCGTGGCGCTGATGGAAGAACTTATGATCAAGTCACGCGCGTGATTGACGAAATCAAAGCAAATCCCGACTCTCGACGTTTGCTTGTGAGTGCATGGAACGTAGGGGATGTTGATCGCATGGCGCTTCCGCCCTGCCATTCGCTTTTTCAGTTCTATGTTGCCAATGGAAAACTTTCGCTACAACTTTATCAAAGAAGCGCCGATATTTTTTTAGGTGTGCCGTTCAATATTGCAAGCTACGCCCTTCTTGCCCACATGGTGGCACATGTATGCAAACTTGAGGTGGGACACTTTGTTCATACATTTGGCGATGCGCACCTATACAAAAATCACATCGAGCAAGCCAAACTCCAGTTATCGCGGGAATGCCGGCCACTTCCCAAACTCAATATTATTCGTGAAGTCAGCGATGTTTTTGAGTTTAAATTTGAAGACTTTGCGTTTGAATCTTATGAACCCCATCCGCCCATTAGAGCGGCTGTTGCGATTTAGATCGTGCCAGCTTCCAATTTTGAATTAGCTGTAATCGTTGCCCTGACAAACAAGGGAGTGATGGGAAGAAACAACGCACTCCCTTGGCATCTACCCGAGGATTTAAAAAGATTTAAACTTCTCACGATGGGTCACCCCATTATCATGGGTCGAAAAACTTTTGAATCCATCGGACGCGCATTACCCGGTCGTCTCAATATCGTGATCACAAGGCAGGGTGAATTCAAAGTTCCTGAGGGGGTTGTGCGCGCGTCTGGACTTCAAAATGCTATAAACATAGCTATGGCAAAAAATTCAAAAGCCTTCGTTATTGGAGGGGCCTCCTTAATTGAAGAATCACTTCCCTTGGCAGACAAACTTTATGTGACTTGGATTGAAAAAGATTTTGATGGCGATGTGATCATTGCTAGCCCGCAAGAAAAATTTAAAGATTTTTCAGTTTTAAATGAAAGTTTTGTGAGTGAACCTTTTCCCCATAACTACAAAGACTACATCCGAAAAATTGTGTAGGGGTAAGTTCGAAATCCCCAGTTTCTAACTTTATCAAATCTTAACATTTAATCATTTGTTTCAATGATTATCAAAATTTGCACAATTCCCGAAGTACAGTTGAAAAAGAAATCCAAGACAACTTTAGAAATTTTTCATATTCTAAAAATATGAAAAAGGAAAACTCTCTGACTTTTTTAATTGCGATGTCTCTTAGTGCTTGCAACATACTCCCCAACCAAAGTGGAATTGTCGTCAATTCTACTGGTGATTCAAACGTTTCTTCAGCAACTACAAATGATTCAGTTGCAACCACAACAGGATCTTTCACTGTAAAAGGGGTCATTTTTAGCTGCAAATCCCTTTCCAGTAATCGTTGTCCGGCAGTTTCTATAAAAGTAGATAGCGGAAACAACGCTCGGCATATTGTTGTAAAAAATGAGCACGACTATCCTCGATCAATCGGTAAATTCTCTGTGACATTTAAAGGTTGCCAGGCAGTTTACAGCACTCAATGCCATGGTAATGCAGGTGATATTGTAGATGTAGAAATTAGAAACGAAGATACCAAAGGACCTGTTGGCGTGAATGTGAGATTTAGAATTCCAGAAAATGATCAACTCGCTTGGAACTACGACGGATCTTAAGGCACATTAACATTTAGCAGTTCACATCGGGAATCTACTTTTCCCTTCCACCAATCCGCCAAATTTTCAAAGCAATTTTCATAGGACGTTGCGGCCCCGTTAACGAGTACTCTGAAATTTAGTAATTCGGTCTCCCAAGTTTTTCCCCAATCAACGGTGTTTGATAAATAAACTCTATCGTAACCACGTCTACCTAGGGGATCTGTAAGTATACCGTGGTCGAGGATTAATTCTGCAAAACCAATTCCCTGTGAACTTATTTCAAACTTCAATAACTGCGCCATATGATGAGGTTTGGGAATGTCTGTTGCGTGAGTCCACGTTTTACCAAGATCTTCACTTAAAAGAACTGGAATCTCAGACCCCGGACCTCCGTATATGTTTTCTAAAAACGCCCAAATCCGTTTACTCAAGGTGTCTCTGTAAACGTGTGAAAATTTTAAATTTGGAAATCTTTGCCTTAGATCGATAATTTTTTGTACTTTGTTTTCGATCAAATAAATTGCTGGCCACTGCAGCGGATTCTCAACGTCTAATTCCTTCTGCTGGGGATTTGCCATTTGTAAAAAAATAAGTTGTTCAAACTGGAACATCTTTCGTAGACGTAAATTTTTCATGGAACTTGGGTCGACCACTATAAAGGGCTCGATTTTTTGAGCTTTGGTCCCATAAGAAGAAAGAATCTCTAAGCTGCTGCTAGCATTCGCTTCTGTTGTTGGAATATATGTTTTTTCTAAAGTTGAACAGGCCGACATTAAAAACACTAGGCTCATGAGTCTCATGGGTACTTGAGAATAGACTTAGTTGCCAAGTTTGTACAAGCTTCTTCAGTTATTTGAGGTAGCGTCGTTTTTTTAGCTCTTCACTATAGCGCGCCCTCAATTTTGCAGAAAGTTTGTAGAAAGCCATTACCAAACACAATGCAGCAGGAAGATGAAAAAAAACCATAAGTTCCGGAAGTTGATAAATACGCTTTGCAATGATTCCAGCAAGTATAAGAATTGCCCACATAAATAACATCATCCAACCCATCTTTCGACTTGTTGGAGTTTTTATGTTGTTCAGAGTACTCATAAGTTTTAGCCCTCTGCCTTAATAACTTTTATCTGGGTCGCTTTTTTGCGTTTCAGCCACACCAACATGAGAATCAATAGTAGGCACACAGAGGTCGAAAAAATTCCAAATTCGGTTCCAAAGTCTAAAATTTCACTTTGTTTTACCACTATTGTTTCTCTGAAATCGCCAACGCTGATTTCATAAGTACCAGGTACGGAAAAAAGTAGCTCTCCTTCATACGAACTTAGCTCAGTTCTTAAAGCCACTTTGTAATTCAAGTTTTGATCTTGGCCTTTAACTAGAACGATAGGTTTTTCCTTAAGATCGGCATTTGGAATAATAATCTGAACTGGAAAGCCAGTGAGATAACCTTGCGGCGCTTTTATCTGTATTGAGCTACTCATGATTTTTTGCCGCCCTTTTTTACGTTAGCATTACGTGTCGCTCGGACCACTTCGAAAACCGTATAAGCAATTCCCACAACCAAAAATAGTTCCAATATGTGAATCCATGAATCAAAACTCATCGAAGTCTCTCCATTTTGAGCGGCAGTCTGGAAAAGGACCAAGATCCTTTAAACTGATTTACCAAGACTGCTACAAGACCCAGTTCAGGAAAAGCGTCCGAGTACACCATTGCGGCTTCACCATCAGCTCCAATCATTATTTCAATTTGTTTTGTTCCATCTGGTGGAAGTAAAAAGTTTTGATTTCTTCTTTCTCCACTTGCTGTTTTAATAAGTAAATGCAAATTCACCGGCTTTAAAAGTAAATTCCTAAAACGAATAGTGTTCTCCGAAAGGAGTATGTAGGCCGGAGCCAAGCCACATTCTGTTATCTGCACTTCAAAAAAGTCACTTCCTTTAGAGACGTGATCAGCATCAGTCATGAAAAGTTCAGCGTTTCCACAATTTTTTTCAACGGGTTTTGCACTTGCCGTGTTCTTTTGTGAAGGCTCACCACTCGCGAGCACACTCTCTTCCATACTCATCCTAAGCTTTTCATTAAAAATATCTTTCGCAATATTATCTAAAAAAATTGGTAGAACTAAAACTAAAAGTGCGACAACCCATGGGACTACAAGTTTTCGAGAAGAGTAAAAACGCTCTAAATAAAAAATTGAAAGTCCTGCGATAGGGATAGAAGAAAGAAGATGACTAAAAGTCATCCAACCGCTGTGTATACCTTGCGAAACAAAATAGACCTCTCGCAAAGCATGGGCAATCAGCGCCCCCATTATGGCGCGAGTTAAATAGCTTCCCTCTTTGCTAAAGAAAAGTGAGAAAAATAGAACAATCATCGGAACAAACCAAAAATCGATTTCAGAGTATTCCGGTCGCGAGGTCCCTAAGATTTTTAAAATCACTGGAATAATGAGTTTATGAACGCAAGAATAGACAATTAAAAAAAAGCAACTATTTCGAAGAAGTTTGGATCGTCTTGATTGTTGTTCTGAGTTGCTATGTATTGCTAGCGAAATCTCAGGCAAGTCGGAGCGATTTATTCCGTCGTCTCCTTTTACTTGCTTGCTTTGCTCATCCAAGAATTCAAATCCTTCACAAAATTTGTCTGACTCACCGAATCCCACTCAAAGAAAAGATAATAAGCTAGAAATATCACTAATACGGTCCATAACAAACGTATGATTTTTGGAACAGCGTTGCCTCGGTAAACCAAGTAATCCACTTCTTTTAACTTTTGCTTTTCGCTATCTAATGGCTCCATATCAATTCTCCTCGATTAACGTAAACGTCAATTTATTCTATTTTTTCTACTTCTAGCGGAATCATGGAAGACTTTTCGTCGGTAGAAAACTTTCCCGTTAGGGTTCCCCAAACTAAAAAGCAAACACTTCCCACAACTCCCGCCCCAATAAGCCACAAAAAAAACGTTAATACCGGTTTGGAATCCACACCACAAACGAGACACGAAAGCCCTGTATGTTGAAATTTTTGGAATTCTTTTTTAAGAAATGTCTTCATACGCCATCCCTAATGGACAGTGAAAAAACTGTCTGATCTTCATCTTTAAGTTCATTTTCAAGCATCGTGTATTTTACCGATTCAACGTTCTCTTCATATTTCACTTGGCTCAACACAAAGCCATAAATTTGTGCGAGCAAAAAAAGTGTCACAAGAACCGCATAGAAAGCCGAAGTATATGCTGCCATTTTTCCTGTTTCGCTAACGAGCGATAAGCATAGTCCTACCAATGCAGATCCTAAGAGAATCACAAAGCCTACGAGTTTAAATCCACGCATAATTTTCCTATTCGCTTGGGGGAAGAACAATTTGGTCTTGATCCCAGGTGCTATCAACAATATCTCTAAACTGCGAGCCAAGGGACTGGAGATAAGCGACTATTGCTTTAGCATCTTCATTTGGAACCGGAACGCCCTCTTTGATTTCAAAATACCAAGGATATGCGGGCATCACTGATTCTGGAACAAGGCTTGTAGGTTTATAAAGATGGGCGTAATGCCAATCATTTGATTTTTTACCAGACTCTCGACTTAAGTCTGGCCCCACTCGTCTAGTTCCAAAAAGTTGAGGAAGCTGCAAAACATTTTGATACTCACCAGGAGTGGAAACTGGACCATAGTACAATGTTTCACCACTCACAGGTCGCACGTACTGCGAATGACAGTGCCAACAAGCTTCTGCAATGTACAAATCTCTGCCTCTGAGCAAAGCATTTTGATAAGCACTAATGTCCTTGTACTCGGATTGAAACTCCGCGGGAATTTGTTCAGGCAGCCCTTGTCTAGGATGCACTTTGTCGACCAAATACGCAGGGACGATTCCCAGAGCTAAAATAGCTCCAAAAAATAAAAACATGCCCGCGATTAGAAAAACTCCGCTAAATCTTTCGATCATCTTCATAAATTTTTACTCTTACCTTTCTCAGTGCGCAGCCGCGAGTTGCAGATTTTTTTTTGAGCGAGAATCCTGCCAGGTCATATAGAGATTAATAAAAAATAGAACTTCTCCAACGAGAATCATAATTCCTGAAAAAGTACGCACCCACCAAAAAGGTTGGGAAGCGGCGACTGAATCAATGAACGGAGCCAAACTTCTCCACATCATTCCTTGCATCACGCCCGCAGCCAACAAATCGATCTGCATAATTGCGATTCCAAGCATTGCCAGCCAGTAATGCCATCTTGCCATGCTTAACGAATAGATGGGGACTCCCCAAATTCTGGGCAAAATCCAATAGACCCACGCAGTGATCCAAAATGTGAACACGCCAAACAACACAAAGTGTGAATGTCCAACTACCCAATCCGTAAAGTGAATAATTGCCTGGGCAGACAATGTGACTTGAATGGCACACTGGATACAGGTGATTAAATAAAACAAGGTCCCGGTAAAAATCCAGCGAACAGGATAATTAGTCACCAGTTGTTTCCAATCGCTTGCCATGGTTGCAAAAATATTAAAGACAACTGTGTAAACCACCACGTGTACGCCGATAGAGGCAACGATGGACGCATATTGAGCCCACATAGGAATCGGAGACCATAAATAATGGTGAGCACTGTTTAAAGGGTAGAAAAATGCGAGTCCCCAAAATCCAATTATAGACAAGGCGTGAGAGTAAAGTGGGACCCTCATCACAACAGGTAAGAGGTAATAAACAATCGCAATACCCAATGGTGTAACAAAGAGACCCACCAAATCATGAATGTACATTGACGAAATGGTGGCGCCGCTTGTACCGGCAAACACATACTGAGGTAAAAAATTTCCAAAAACATAAACAATGGGTGTCCAAATCAGAGCCGCAAGAATGTACCAAAGCGATACATAAAATGTTTTCGCGCGTGCCTTCCAAATTGGAGTTCCTAAATTGACAAAAAGTATAACCACGGCAAGCGCAATAAAGGGATCCAGAATGGCGGGAGTTTCGGCCCACTCTAGACCTTGAGCCATACCACCACTAATCATTGCGACAGTGGTTAAAACCAAAGCATTATAGACATAGAAACAGAGACGACTCACGAATTTCGAAAGCACCTGATAGTCTGTTAATTTTGGAATGACATAATACAGACAGCCCACAAGTCCGTTGGCCAACATTCCATATGCAATACTTTGAGTGTGAATCATGCGAATGCGACCTGGACTTAACAGCTCTACTCCGGGAAAGGGATACTTCTGCAAAAATTGCAGCGAATAGGTAAGACCCGCTAAAATGGCAATGATGAGATATCCCACAAAAGCGTACAGATGCCATTTTACGAGTGAGTAATCAACTAAGTTATCTTGAGTTTTTGACTGAGACTGATTTGTACTAGTACTCATGAAGTTTTCCTTTGTTGGTTTTTCTTTTAAATTTTTTACTTTTGTGCGCTTTGGGTTTCAGCGACTAATGCTTCCAGTGATTTTTCAGAGGAATAAATGCCCATGCCTTGTCCGCGTCTGAACATAATATATGAGACCAGCTCCCATCGTTGCTGCTCACTAAAACTCTCTGCAAAGCCAGGCATTGGAGTTCCATCCAAACCTGTCGAGATAGCTTTAAAAATATCCCGGGCCGAACGGCCGCTCTTAATATACGGCTGTAAATAATTTGCAGGTTTAATTGGCTGATTATCGTCATCCACTAGAGCTGCTGCACTTTCTCCATCTCCCAGTCCAGTAGTACCATGGCAAGTTGCGCAATTTTCCATGAAAAGTTTATAGCCACTTTGAGCTGCTAAAAAAAGAGTCGCTTTTTTTGCAAAAATTTCTTTAGGTGTATTGGGAATGTGAATAGGAGAGGACTCTTGAGAAGCCCAGTCTTTTCTTAGACTCTTTATATACAATGCTAAGGCAAGTTTATTTTGCGCACTCAAAAATTTGAAAGAGGGCATACTTGCGCCATAAACCCCTTGATCAATTGTGCGAACCAAGTCCGCCGTAGTGGGTAGTGATCCAGAGGGGGTGGAGCGAAATTTAAATGAGCCGCTAAGCAAATTTCTTGGCTTTGGATGAAGCATCAACGCACCAGGCCCCTTGCCATCTGCCTCCAATCCATGGCACCCCATACAATGTCTCGTATAGAGTTCTTTTCCACTGGAAAGCATCGTTTGATCGCTCATCATTTGAGCAATCGAACTTTGAGACCTTGCCGGCAGGTTTAAGTATAGGGATACAGTTAAAATAAAAATAGAATTCGATACCTTCATTGCGTTCTTGAACTTATAAGGGCTTTTGCAAAAAAAGTATGACGCCGATCAGTTTAGTTAAGAATATTTAAAGAAACTTTTTGACTCTTCATCGATGGATTTTTGACATTAAACCCAATTTCCTCCAAGTAACCAAGTCTCATTTAAGCTTCAAAAGGTTTCGTCCGATGAGTATCACATGGGTGTTGTAGGTTTACTAATTTTATTCGGTACAGTTTTTGGTGGCTTCTTTATGGGCGGTGGCGCCTCCATGGTGGGCGTATTTTTCCACCCTGGTGAATACGTTGTCATCATAGGAGCTTCTATTGCGGCGATGGTGATTGCTACACCTCCCAAATACCTCAAGGGCGTCGTGGTCTATGGAATGAAATCCTTGACTATGAAAGATCACTCAAAGGCGGATTTCTTAGAAGGACTTCAATTGTTGTATGAACTCTTCCAGGCGCAAAAGAAGGAAGGGATTCAGGCCATCGAAGGGCATATCGAAAACCCTGAAGGATCAAAGATTTTTTCGAAGTACACGCACATCATGAAAAATCATCATGCACTCCACTTTATCACCGATTCCATGAGAACTTTTATTTCAGGCGGTCCCTCACCCTACGATATGGATGACTTACTAACGATTGATATCGAAACTGCACACATGGAAGAACACAAAATTCCTGCAACCATTCAGCTCACCGCTGATGGCTTTCCCGCTATCGGTATCGTTGCAGCCGTACTTGGGGTTATCGTGACCATGGGTAGTATTGCTGCGGGTCCCGAAATTGTAGGTGCCAAAGTTGCCGCTGCTCTCGTAGGTACATTTTTAGGGATTTTTGTGGGTTACGGAATCGTGGGTCCCATGGCAAAACGAATCGAACATCATTTTGAATCCGAAGGAGTTTTTTACTCCATGCTTAAAATGGGAATTCTTGCCAATTGTCGCGGACTTCCGCCTCAAGTTTCCATCGAGTTTGCTCGTCGGTCAATTTACCCAAGTGAACGTCCCACATTTAAGGAGCTTGAAGAGGTCTTGAAAAACGTTGCTGCGGCAGGCGCAACCAAAAAGGCCGCATAAGAAGTAACTATGGCTGATGAGAATAACCAAACTATCATCATCAAGAAAATCAAGAAGGCCGGACACGGCCATCATGGTGGTGCTTGGAAAGTGGCTTACGCTGACTTTGTAACAGCGATGATGGCGTTTTTCCTGGTGATGTGGATTGTTTCTCTTTCACAACCCACCAAAGAAGGCATTCAAAAATATTTTAATGATCCCTTAAAATATATGTTCGGATCAGAAAAAGCATTTATGGGGGTCTTTGAGGGAAACGAAGGAGCTCAAGTCGTCAATTCACCTGATAAAGGAGGAATTAACGACTCTGCAAAAACTGGTGGATTATCCCGTTTGCACCTTCTTGCGACAAAAGTCGAACAAGATATGGTGCTTTTTAAACCCGATGTTTTTGGATTTAAAGTGAGTCCAGACAAGATTCAATTTGCTATTACCGCTCAGGCTCTTTTTTCAGCCGGTTCTAATCTTCTCAAACCAGAAGCTGAGCCCTTGCTAAATCGTATTGCAGAAATCTTGAAAACTATTGATGCCAACATTATTGTTGAAGCCCATACAGATGATTTGCCACCCGAGAATCCAGAGTTTCCCACAAACTGGGAACTCTCGAGCATGCGATCTGCTACAGTCGTGCGCTTTTTTATTGAAGGACACTATTTTGATCCCACAAGGCTTTCAGCCCTTGGAGCAGGCCAATTCAGACCTATATCAGACAATCGCACACCAGATGGCAGATCAAAAAATCGCCGTATCGACATTTATGTCATTCCAGATCGGGATAGTTCGCTACAATTCAGAACTCCCGCGTCTAAAAATAAAAACGAATCAGAAGCCGTCAAAGACAACTAACAATACCAAACCTATCACCACAAAAACTATAGCGGCAGTTTTTCTAAATTCCGGCTTCTCTCTATGTCTAAATGCATAAATTGGAACCGATAATACGGGAGACAATGAAGTTAAAACTGCACCAACCGCCAACGTTGTGTGTGAAAGCCCATAAACGTAACAAAGCGAACCACCAAATCCTTCAAAAATAAACATAGGCAAAGTTGCTAAAAAATCTTTTTTACTCATTTTTACCTTCCCAGACCCTAAAACTATTTTTGCAACAAGAGGGCAAAGTAAAATGGCAAATCCAAGGCGATATGCGTTTGAAATAAAGGAATCCAGATGCCTGACTTTGTTGATTGAAAAAATATTGAACGACCAAAATAGTGAAACACAAAATGCAAGTAATGCCGCAAGCACTAATTTTCGTTTGCTTTTTTGATCGCGTTTGGACAGAGCTCGGGCATGCTCACTTTTCCGACTAAAAATAATCACTCCGATTGTGCCGCTCACTACAATCAAAAGTCCCACAATAGAAAAAACATTAAGCTTCTGTCCAAAAAAAATGACTCCCGTTAATGCCGACCACAATGGATAAGTGCTGGCAATTGCTAATGCGCCAGTCACTTGTAAAGGCGAATCTACACTTTTAAAAAACAAAAGATCCCCAAGTGCATAACTTGCTACGCAACTCATGAGTAACCAAAAAATATCTGTTCCCGTGACCACAAAAAAACTTTCGAGGGTTCCATCTTTTAAAAGAGTTGAAATCAGAAATGCCAAAAGAAAAAGAGGGAAAGCCACAATTGCTCGATTAAAATTTATCACGGCGGGGGAGTACTTTTTACTAAGATCCCCATACACATTGACTCCCAATGCCCATGCCAATGATGCACTCAATGCAACAATCTCCCCCAAACCCATGTTTCATCTTCTAGCTTTAGTTTTAGGTACTGTCTCATACTAACGCTGTACGTTATAAGTGAAAAAAGAAAAGAGCTCCCCTTTGAAAGTTACAGCTGATTCATAGAAAGTAACAGCATGATTCAAAAACAAAAAAATTCAATTTTACTTCTCGCCACAGTAATTTTTATCACCGGTTGCTCATCGATTTCTAAGGAAGAGTGCAAAACCGGCGATTGGAACGGCATCGGATATCGCGATGGGATGTCTGGTAAACCCATTTCACGCGTTTCTTCCTATATCGAGGAATGTGGAAAAGCTGGATCTACAGTTGATCGAGCCATGTATGAAAAAGGCCGTAATGAAGGACTCAAAATTTATTGTTCTCGTGAAAATGGATTCAATGCCGGAAAGAATGGCTCCTCAATGTTCACGGAATGTCCTTCTAATCTTCAAAGCGCTTTCATGAAGGCATACAATTTGGGGAAAAAAGTACATGAGTTAAAGGGAAAACTTGATAGCGTTCGCAAGGACCAAGACGAATTAGAAAAGAAAATGGATGATCCCGTTACAACACCAAATGAGCGCACCTTGATTCGTCAACGCCTGCGCGATTTAGAAGAAAAAAAGGATTCAGTTAATCGCGAGCTTACTCGTGCGGAATTAGAAGCAGAACGAGAAATGAGCCTCGCTCCACAGAGCTAAGCAATTCAAATCTGCTTATTTTACGTGGGGACTCTTTAAAGTCCCCACAAATTCAAGAAGTTTCATAAGTCGTTGCGAAAGCTCTTCTTCGCTCATAATTTTCTTCAGCTCACCGGTCTGCCATCGATGAACGGTTGCTAACTTGTAAGTCATCATTAATTCTGCAATCAGTTTTGAACTCGCTTCGCTTGTGCCCACTATTCTTTTTATTTGTTGAGCCTTACGCTTCAAATACTCCGATTCAACTTTATCAATACCAGCGCCAAGAGTCGTTTTGGAACCTTTAAAATGGTAATATACTGGTAAAAGAAATGGACATTCTTCCGCAAGTCGAAAATTCTTTTTTAAATCTTCCATTTCGCGCTTCATCCACGAATCAGAGTCTTCATCACTTTGAATTCTATCAATATTGGCATACATTCTTCCAAAAAAATCAATAGAACTCGCCATCAACGCTTCTTTGGATCCACCAATATATTTATAAATCCAAGGTCTAGAAACTTTAGCAGATCTTGCAACTCTGGTGGGATTTAGACTTCTTATGCCACTTTGCCAAATAATGTTTAGAGTCGCAGCAGCGACTCTTCTGACCTTTTGAGATTTTTCGTCCACCGCGCCTAAATTCTTAGCAGTTCCTTTTAATGTGGGCATAATCTACGATTGTATCGGAGAATTTATGAATGAATAGCTCTGAATTGCCTAGCACGTCAAAATAGACTGTTACCAAGGAGCCATGCACAATCGTTTTTATGCGGCAATGTTGGGTGGAGGTCAAGCTGCCTCCTTTTTGATTTCTTCGGTGATTTCGTTTTGTTGCTTTAGCA